>OFFK01000123.1_pt1 | contig 60950 bp, 41 predicted proteins | sample 1521361 | NCBI WGS metagenome assembly OFFK01 (sample SAMEA3504096, study PRJEB24116) | mouse gut metagenome | biome: mouse gut; feature: mouse-associated habitat; material: faeces | place: Denmark | collected 2011 | reverse complement strand
TTCAGGGACTACAGGAAGAGTCAGAAGAACATTGGGATTCTCTGGCTTCTTAGTGATACAAACTTTCAACTGTCAAGATAAGTATAACATGATATAATTGATAAAGAAAGAACGCACATTTTTGATAGATACTACCCAAAAGGAGAGTATAAAATGAAGAAAGAAACTATCCCCTGCAAAGAGATTGATGTACGCCCGTTCGCCTATGCAATATCTTTAATAGATGGAAAATGCACATGCTATGGAAAAAAGAGATTACTACAGTTTGTTTTCTCTGGTTCGGAATAGTGTGGTGCTGGCGGTCTATTTCTTGTTTTCGGTTGTTTGCTTCTTTACTGTACATAAGCCTTCAGTTCAGGACCGAAATAACAGGAGAAAGCCCCATGAAGTTAGCAATGGAAAAAACATTCAGATATGCTAAAATAATAGCAAGATTCCGCAGGGATCATATATAAAGGAAAAGAAAAGGAGCTGATCATGATGGCAAAACCCCCGTATATCCCGCCCAGGGAATGGACCCCGGAGCAGATACAGGAAAAACTGGAGAATCTTATTAATCATGTGGAGCGTTTGAATGACGACTGGTGGGATGAAGATTTGAAAGGACTCATCAATATTCACGGCATCTTCTCCCCGGAGCTGGCCCGGGCCGCCCTGGAGAAGGAAGTGTACCGCCCCAGTGAGATTTATTACCACGCCCCGGAGGATGTGCGGGACGGCCTGATTGCCAGGCTGTTGGAGACGGAGGATTCCCGGACGGCGGGAAATCTGATGTGCTGTCTGGCCATGCAGGGGGACGATAAGGCATTGGAGACGCTCTATGAACTGGAACAGAATCCCCGTCCCTGGCGGGAAAAGCTGTATGTGGGTCCTTCGGTGTACGCCCAGTGCGGCGGCTGGACCTTTGACAAGGCCGGGAAGCGGAGGCAGCTGAATTTTGATACATGCTATCCCATCGTCAAGGGGGACAGGGCACAGGATGGCGCCGTACATATTTTCCGCCCCAGAAAGGACCGCTGCCCGGAGTGCGGCGGCAGGCTGTCGGACTTTCTGGTGTTGGACGGACGGGACGAACGCCTGGGTTTTCTGGGGATAGAAGGCATCTTCACTGCCACCGCCTGCCTTGGCTGCATCCCCTGGGCCAACCCGTCCTATTCCCGCTTTACCCTGGACGGAGGCAGCACCCCCATTTTCCCCTATGAGGGCAGCGGCGAAGAGGCCATGGAGGACGAGGATGTGGAGCAGATGGGGGACAATCCCTATGTGCTTGCCGGTGAGCCGGCGCCGCTTTTCTATGGGGCGGACTGGGACGAGGTCAGCACCATAGGCGGCTTCCCATTCTGGATCCAGGACTGGGAGTACACCCCCTGCCCTGACTGCGGCAGGCCCATGAAGTTTGTGGCTAAGCTTTCCTGGGAGATGCTGGACTTTATGGAGGGCATCTGCTATGTGGAGGTATGTCCGGAGTGCCGTGTGGCTTCGATGCATCATCAGCAGACCTGATGACAGGAAGAACAGGCTGTCCGGAAAGAATGCAGGGCAGGAAACGGATGGAGGAAAAAGAAAAGGAAATGCAGGCAGCGGGCCTGTTCAAAAGGTGAAATTTTGAGCCGGAGATGTTGCAGGAGGGCGGGAAGCTGAAGGTCAGCCTGTTTCCCATCGCGGGCGTTACGAATCAGATTGCCGAGGGCAACACAAGGAAGCTTTATCAGGCCATGGAGGACAGGCTGTGGGGTTGTATGACAGCGAGAAACGCATCTTCTGGTCTGTCACAAGGGACGAGGCGGTGCAGGAGAGGTTGGAAAACCCGCTTGGATTTTCATGAGAATGGGTTTATTCGGCAGAAAAAAGGACCAAAAAGGAGATACCCAATATGGACAGCATGTTTCCCAAAAAGATTCCCAAAAGGCAGGACACCAGTGAAAAACGTAAAGCAAAGCAGTACGGGGCTGCGGCGCTGCTTTGTACCTTGGCTGCCGCCATCATGACAATCATCAAATGGATATGGGGCGGCGTTATACTGGGAAGTGATGGGGACGAAGTGCCCCTTGGTTTCATCATTTTCTGTGTAAGAAATGTGATATTGATATTTGGGGGCATAGACCTGATATCCGCGGTTTATCACCTCATACTCTGGGAAAGGAAAGGAAGGCCTGATATGGAGGATGACAACGACAGTCTGCTTTCTGACTGGAAAAGCGGGGAGCGTTCTCCGGTTAAAGTCTCACTGGTTCTGATGGCTGTCATCCTGGCGCTGGCCCTGGTGATTGTTTTACAAGGATAAGGGGTGCTTTTCATTTTGTGGGAAGCTGAATCAGTAAGAGGGAGGAAATGAAAAATGTTTGAGCCTTCAAAAAGGGACTGGAAATTATACAGGGAGAAAATTGGTGGATGGCAGGAACATTACATGGAGAAGTTAGTAAAGGAATATGCGGACTATTTGAGCAGCGACTTGCCTGCTTCCACTAAGTTTTGGGAGATGGAAAAACGGATTAAGAGAGATAGGAAAACGCCGGGTGTTTGGATAGAATTAAGTAAATCTGACATGTTTTGGGATATTGCCGGATTAATTAATGATAAGGTTATTTCGATGGATGATCTGGAAGAATTTAGTGATGATTTAAAAGAGGCAGTAGCATTGATTTTGAACAGGTGAGAAAGGGAGCCATGGATAAAGAGCAGTAAAAAGGCTGTGCTACGGGATGAAAAGGATTGTGCGTATCGGAAGAACGTGATAAGGAAGGTACATCGCAATGATAGCAGAAGAATTGCTTAAGATAAAATCATTTGGCAGCGACAGGAAAAGCGCTGTCACAGAGGAGGACATGGCACAGAAGGAGGCGAAACTGGGATTCCCCCTGCCTGCAGCCCTGCGGGAGCTGTACCTGTGCTTCCATCCGGATGACCCTGTATTTTCGGAAAAGGGAGGGCTGATCCCTCTTGCGGAGCTGACAACTTACAAGCGCATCTACTGGACGGATACGGAGGTTACGATCCTGCCTTTTTGCCGCTATGAGAGATATGGCTATGGGTTCGAGGTGGGCAGGCATAACAAAAAAACAGGCGGCGAAGCCATCGAACCATCCGAGGATCCCCGGATGTGGGGCCTTTATATCGAGCCGGAAACAAACAAGGAGAAGAAACATCTGAACAGCCGCGACATTCCCTGCAATGAGGCTGTGCTTTCCCAATGGATCGTGGAATGGATGGGATATCAGCAGACCCTGGCACAGCCCGGCGTTGTGGCCGTCAATAAGGATAAGGCGCCGGACTACTGGAAAAAGGTGCGGGAATTTTTCCCGGATAATTTTTTTGATATGTCTGTGGAAGCGCTTGCGAAAAGGAAACGGAATTTCGTTGTAAGTTGTACGGAAGGACAACCCGGGCTTTTGTGCGGCAGTATCCTGTATTCCGGGATGGCTTATTTTGGCGGAAAAAGCGATGGGGAACTGGAAGAGATTATGAAACAAATGGGCTTTAAATATGTCTGGATCAAGAGCCGGTCCGGGCATCCCATCTACAATTCCGCTCCGCCTGAGCCGCCACGGGAGAGGGAGCTTCTTTCCATTGCCCCGGTGCTGCAGTTTCTCTGCGATTTTGCCGGAATCCAGGGCAGAGGGGCCAGGGAGGAAAGCCTGAACCGCGCGGAAGCCAGGCTGGGTAACCCGCTGCCCCGTCCCATGGCGGAATTTTACCGCTGCCTGCCCGGCAGGTTTTACGCAAGCTGCAATATGGTGCGTCCCCTGTCCGGCTTAAAACCCACAAAGGACGGCAGGCTGAATTTCCTGGAAGAGAATCAGGCAGTGTACCACTGGGCGGCGGAGCTGAACAGTCCTTTTCTATACCGCCGCGCCAATGACGGGGTTTCCGGGTGGAGCGCATATGGCATTTTGGACGGGTTTCTGGCTGCGGAATTCCTGTGGGCACTGGCCTGTGACGAAGGACTGGGTTTGGTTTTGTGGGAATTCCCGGATTTTGGGTCGGAGATGCTGCAGGAGGGCGGGAAGCTGAAGGCCTGCCTGTCTCCCATCGCGGGCATTACGGAGCAGATTGCTGAGGGCAACACAAGGAAGCTTTATCAGGCTATGGAGGGACAGGCTGTTGGGCTGTATGACAGCGAGGAGCGCACATTCTGGTTTGTCACAAGGGATGAGGCAGCGCAGGAGAGGTTGGAAAACATGCTTGGATTTACCCCCTAAGCCTTTTTGACGGTGTCCATGCTGTGGGCATTTGCTTCCATACTATGTACCCACAAGAGGGGATAATCTGAAGGGGAAGGCTTGTCTGACGGCTATAGAGGGGCTGCATATCATTATGAACATCAGGGGAATCTGGTAGGGGAATGACGGCATTGCAGATGTTTTGCTCAAATTGATGCTTCTTCTTGTGATCACTTTTCCAATCAGCGTTTGGATCTCCTGGGATTTTATGTCCCTGAATCTGATTCCGAACCAATGCCGTAAAAGGACCAGAAAGGTGGACTATAACTATGGAAAAGCGTGACAGAATTGCAGGAGGATTTTACGGACTTCTGATAGGGGATGCCCTTGGGGTTCCCTATGAATTTCAGCAGGCGGATCAACTGCCGCCTTATGAAAAGATTGATATGATACCGCCTGCCGGTTTTAAAAGGACCTATCCGCAGGTGGAGACCGGGACATGGTCGGATGACGGGGCGCAGGCACTGTGCCTGTTGGACAGTCTTTTAAGCCGGAAGGAATTTTCACTGGACAGCTTTTCCCAGATGCTTTTAGACTGGTATGAGAATGGGTCCTTGGCGGTGGGAAACGAGGTGTTTGATGTGGGGGTTCAGACCGCCCGGGCGCTTCATGCTTACAAAACAGGACTGCCTGCCCGTGAGTGCGGTCTGGTGAATCCCGAGGGCAAGGGGAACGGCGCATTAATGAGGGTACTGCCTCTTGCATTGTGGCAGGAAGACAGAAAAAAGCTGGTTCAGGATGCCCATCTCCAGTGCTTTATCACCCATGGCCATATCTGCAACCAGGTCTGCTGTGCCCTGTACTGCCTTGCGGCAAAAGCCCTGTTGGATGGCAGGAATGCCCGGGAAGCAATCAGGGAAGCCGTTGCGGGTCTGCGGGAGATTTATCGGGATATGCCGGAGTATGAACAGGAGTTGGAGTGGAGCATACGCCCCGGGGCTTCCTGGGAGGGGAATGGGACGGGCTATGTGGTGGACTGTCTGAGGAGCGCGTTTATGATATTGGAGCGGACCTCCGGCTATGAGGAGGCTGTAAAACAGGCGGTTCTGTTGGGAAATGATACGGATACGACTGCCTGCGTAACAGGCGGACTTGCGGGAATCCTGTATGGTTTTCGGGGGATACCGGAGACGTGGCTTTCCGGTCTGCGGGAACGGGAAAAGGCGGCAAAGCTGTTAGAGCGGCTTCTGTCAGAAAAAGGCATATAGGAGCGGATAAGAATCAAATCCCAGAGCTTTTCCAGGATCCTATGCTTGAATCGGATGTTCGGATTAAGAGATATCATAGAGCGTGTTTGAAAATTGATTCTGACAACTGTGCGTCACAAAGCAATTTCAAACACGCTCTAAGGAGGAATACAGCATGGAATATGCAAAAATTACAATAGATCCCACATTGCTTACCTATGTGGTTCAGGCCCTTGGCAGGGTACCGGAGAGCCTTTATGACCTTCAGAAGATCAGGAACCTGTCCTGCGGCGGCAGGCCGGTATGTCAGGAGTTGATAGATCCCCTTAAGGACACCCTGCCTGAGCGGCTTGAGATTGTAAGGGGAGATTTCAGCATCATTGGAAAGATGTCAAGGCTGAAGAAACTGGCTATCTCCGCTGTGCCTGTGAAGGATTTTTCTTTTTTGACCACCTGTACCGCCCTGGAGAACCTGGAGATTTCAGCCTGCGGTACAATCGGCTGCGCATTCCTGGGGAATCTGTATGAGTTAAGGAGCCTGAGTCTGCTAGGTTGTTCCGGGCTGGAGCATAAGGAGGAAATTCTGAAGCTTTTCCGCCTGGAAAGGCTTTCCCTGGAGGGCAGCCAGATTTCCAATGCGGACTGCTTCATAAACTGCAGAATCAAGGAAGTCCATCTGCCGGAACATATCCGGAAGGCAGAGCAGGCAAAGCGGGCGGAACTGGAAAAGCAGGAAGAACTGAAAAAGCAGGCAGAACTGGCAAGGCGGGCGGAGCGGCAAAAGCAGGCAGAGTGGCAAACGCAGGCGGATATGGAGAAGCAGGCTGCGGCCAATTTATGGAAAAAGGCCCAGAGGGGGAAGCAGGCTGCGGCCGGCTTTTGGAAAAAGACTTTCAGAAAAAAGAGAATCAGGAGGAAGCTGGGTCCTGCTGACAGGGATGGAAGAGTATTATTTTGGAGAGTAGCCCGCAGAAACAGGGTGGGAGGAAGTGATCTGGAAATGGATGTCCGGTAAAGGTTTCAGGCTATTATGAGAAGAAGCGGGAAAGAGGAAAAGCGTGAAAGGCAGAGGGCCATGGAAGGCTTTTATAAGAACGCTGCACTGGTCGGGCAACGGTGGGAGGCATATCTGCAGGACCATCCCACAGATACAATTAGGTCATTATGTAAATCCTGGCGGTCTGCAGTATAATCATGTGCAAAGTCCTGGAGGATATGAGAAAAGAATCTTTACGGACAGCATAAAAAACGCAGGCCGGGAATCTAAGACAGGTTCGCGGTCTTATTTTTTAGATTATGAGTTATGACGATCTGGAGCAGGACATCTTGGGAGATGAAAGGACGGCAAGCTTTTTTCAACCATTTTTCCATAAAAATCAGACATATTTTCCCCAGAAATTCCACATATTCTCCGAAAAAGAAAAAAAGCCTGATATTTCAAAAATCCCGCTGGAATCTGTAGGGTAGAAAGAAACGGAAAACAGCGGTAAAATGATGGCAGTATCAGAAATGCATGACAGATTACAGAGAGAGGAGGGAGTTCAATGAGGAGGGATGGAAAGAAACAGGCGGTCACTTCTTTTCTGCCGGTTCTGTTCGCAGTTTTTCTCAACGAAATGAGGAGCAGGAAATGTAAAAATCTGGTGCAGACACTGACGACTCTTCCGAACTTTATCAGCTGGACACTGATCTACTCGGTAGCGTTCAGCCTGCTGTCCAATTCCGGTATGCTCAATACCCTGCTGCGGCACTGACAAGGTTGCTGTTTACGGGTTAGCTGTCAGCCGGTCGTTATTCCTGTTGGACACGTTCTCACTTTATCCTCACAGGAACAACGTCCATCTGTCAACAAATATTGAACCCCTTTGCATAGCTGGCGCATAAATTCTGCTGCAAGGAGACCCCAAGCGGCGGCACACTGCTTTAATTTTTCATGTTCTGGCTGTCCCCGGGTGAAGTCCAGGTCACAACAATAAGCGATGATAAGTTACCATTTCTCTTTGGCAATTTCTATTGCTTCTTTTCCTGTCATATGCTCAATAGACAGTTCCATCATGCATAAAGCTTTCCATTCTCTTGCAATTTCTTGGATTCTGTTTTCTATGCTATCTGTTGGATGATATTTCATTGCTAACCTTTCAATTGCTTCTCTAATTTCATTTTCATCCTCCAATATACGTATTTTGCCAAATACAATTACACTTTTAAAATATGTTGTATATTTTTCCGGAAATATCTCGTCTTGGGCGATTACGCAAAAGGATGTTTTTCTGCATTTCCTTATGGCATCTATTTTGTGTCCTGCTTTTGCACCGTGAAAATAAATTTTAGAATTGTCATAAACATAACTGATAGGAACAGCATATGGGTATTCATTATCACCCAGTAATGCCAATACCCCGGAAGTCCCTTTCTCGCCGGGAAATGCCATAGAAGTGTATCAGGGCGGGAACTGTGTATACCGATATGCCAGCGGGTACGCGGATCTGGAAGCCGGGACGCCCCTTACCGGGGAGGAATTCTTTAATTTTTATTCCTGCTCCAAAATTACAACGGTTGTAGCGGGGCTGCAGCTTCTGGAGAAGGGACGCTTTCTGCTGACGGATCCCCTGTATGAGTATATTCCCCAATTCCGGAATATGATGATTCGCCGGGAAGGGGGAGAGCTGGTCCGGGCGGAGAATCCCATTACTGTCAGGGATCTGTTTACCATGTCCGCAGGATTTACCTATGATATGGACTCGGCGGGATTTCGGGAGGCCATGGAGCGGACAGGAGGGAAGATGGATACGGCGGAGGTGGTGCGATGCGTGGCGAAAGACCCCCTTATTTATGAACCCGGCACACACTGGGGGTACAGCATTGCCCATGATGTCCTGGCAGGGCTGGTAAGCGTGATAGAGGGACGAAAATTCCGCGATTATGTGAAGGAAGCCATTTTTGATCCACTGGGGATACGAAACTGCGTCTATCATCAGACCCGGGAAATACAGGAGAAGATGGCGGTTCAGTATCGCTTTGTCCCGGAGGGAGAGTCCGGAGTGTATGATATTGTGGAGGACCAGAAGGGGGGCAATGCCCGGAACGGAACCTTTAAAGATGTGGGAAAAGCGGTCTCCGCTGTCCTGGGGGAGGAATATGACAGCGGCGGTGCAGGGATTACGGGATCGGTCTCCGAATATGTGAAACTGATGGCGGCACTGGCCAACCAGGGCCTGGGAATCAATGGGGAGCGGATTCTGTCCAAAGGCAGCGTAGCCCTGCTGAAGGAGGATCAGCTGAATGCTGTCCAGAAGAAGGACTTTAACTGGAAACAGCTGACCGGCTACAGCTACGGACTGGGGGTACGTACTTTGGTGAACAGGGCACTGGCAGGCTCTGTGGGAAATCCGGGGGAGTTTGGCTGGGGAGGCGCTGCCGGCGCCACTGCACTGGCGGATACGGAAGCAGGGCTGGCTTTTTTCTATGTGCAGCACACACTGAATCCCAGAGAGGAATACTATCAGCCAAGGCTGCGGAATGTGGTCTATGCCTGTCTGGATTGAAGCGGGCAGTCGGAAAACAGATACGCCAAAATGGGTTCGATATACTTTTTGTCCGAAATGTCATAAGACGAAGAAATCATTTTTATCATGACTTGTTCCTCTTCTGTCTTCTCTTTCTTGGCGTTCAGGCTTTTGATAAACATTTTCATCATCAGTTTAGACGGGGCGGACATTCTTTCATAATTGAACCCTCCGGGACAGTAAAATGTTTTTACTTTTTCCTGCTCCGCCTCGTTGAAAATCCGTTTCAGTGCAATGTCGATTTCCGGGCTGTCTATGGGGCTTCCTCCCACGCAGAATGCAATGAGCTTCTTATCGGCCCATTTATCCATATTCCTCTTAAACCAGCTGATCTTGCTGATGCTGCCCGCACAAGCCCAACCTCCGTAAATGATTGCTTCATATGCAGTCAAATCTTTCTTTTTTGCGTCTGACAGTGCAAGGCAATCAGCGCCTGCTGCTTCCGCTATCCATTGGGCATAACGCTTTGTAAACCCGGTCTGTGAATTGTAAATGACGATTGTTTTCATCTGCTTTCATCTCCTTCTTTTCATTTCTATGGCGTTTTCAACAGCTGTTCAGATACAAATTTGATGATTATGAATGGCTGCCGCCCCTTTTTTCTAAATTTTCGATTCCGTCATACAGTCTGGTTAAAAGAAGGAAAAGGGTTTCAATCTCTTTGTCTGTATAAACCTCAAAAAGATATTTTAATTCCTCCTGGTATTCTGCGAAGTCAATTGCAAAATAATCAGCTACCTTTTCTGTGGGGCAGATACACATGGCCCTTGTATCCTGCGGGCTACGCTGAATGGTAATAAAGCCTTTTTTCCGTAAAACATCAGCCAGTTTTTTGATGTTTTGCCTTGAACAGCCCAATAAATTCCCCAATTGGGTAAAGGTGAGCTGTTCCTTTGCATGCCTGACGATGGACAGTAACATAAATTGCTTTAACGAGACCTCCGGAATGCGGTTATCAAAAAGGGTTTGCAGCTTGTTTCCGGCAATGAATAATGTGCTGAAAATAGCCTTTCTTTGGTTTTCCGTAGAAGTTGAAAATTTTTGAGTCAGATCATCTAAATGCATGCAATCCTCCTTATTGGCAACTTGTTGCGCTTCTAATTATAGCAACAAGTTACCCATCTGTCAATTGCCAATTCCAGTGATTATATTTGATACAGAGAGGAAATAATCACCGGAAAGCAGGGATGATCTGATATAATGAAGCAAACAGGGGGAGAGGGCGATGAAATATGTAAATGCGAAGGATGTTTTGCCGGAAGAAGTTCTTTCCATGATTCGGAACTATTACCAGGGTGGTTATCTGTATATACCGAAAGAACAGGATTGTGGGATAAGGCGGCAGACCGACTACAAGATTGAGCTGGAGAAACGGAACCAACATATCTATGGAAAGCATCTTGAAGGCAGAACCAACGGACAGCTGGGGCGCATATATCATTTGTCAGAGTCCAGCATCAGAAGGATCCTTGCGAAGGAGAGGAGGCATTATCAGAAGATGAAAGAGAGTATGGAACGGATTTTGCATTGGTGGGGAATGGAGAACGGGCAATTACGGCAGATATACCCGTCGGCATGGGAATTGGATCAGGCCTATGTGATAAAGGTGTATCAGGATAAAGATCAATTGGAAAGAAATATGAAAATATCACAGATCTTGGGGGAGTGCGGGATTCCCGTTGCAAAGCCTGTTCTGACCGAAACAGGAGAAAAATATGCCGTGTATGGAAACAACTATTTCCTCATGACGGAAAAACTCCAGGGGAGTATGATTGTCAATGGAAAAGATAAAACAATCGCCTGGGAGATGGGCCGTGCAATTGCGCGGCTGCACAGGGCTTTTTTGAAATGCGAAAGGGAAATGGAATTTTGGGATAACAGCCTGTTAAAAGAGATGAAAGGATGGATACGGGATACGTTCATAAAGAATGAGTGGAAGATTCTGAAGGAAGCGGAATATGTTAAAACCGTAACATCCCTGGAACAGATATATGATTTCCTGCCGAAACAGTTAATTCACAGAGACGTACATTTTGGCAATTTCCTGTTCTTCGAAGGCAGGCTGTCAGGATATATTGATTTTGATTTGAGCCAGAGAAATATCAGGATATTCGATATTTGTTATTTTCTGACAGGATTACTGGCGGAAGAAACCGATGATGCCTTTACAGAGACGGAATGGATGGAAAGCGTCAGATCCGTGACTGCAGGTTACGAAAGCATATCAAAGCTGTCTGCGCAGGAGAAAGAGGCTGTCCCCTGTGTGATGGAAAGTATTGAAATCTTATTTATGGCCTATTTCATCAGCGTGAATGATACAAAACAGGCGGAAGATGCCCTGGATGTGCTTCGTTTTATACAAAATACAGACTTGTGGAAATGATAGGATCCTTTTTGAACTTGCATTTTTTAAAACAATAATAAACTTCTGTGGATACGAATTAGAGCTGCCAGAGACTGCACGGTAGGGGGATGTGAATGCCAAAAAGACAGGATTTTATCTTGAATTTTCGACACAAAGGAACATACTTTGCGTCATTTTCTTGGCTGGCCTTTTTGTATATTATACTCGCCTTTTGAATGTTTTGCAACACAAACTGAGAAGATGTATGGAAAAATACCGCTCTGTACACCCAAACCTGTAGCCGAAACGGGAGAATATGAGCAGGCTGAAGGGAATGATTTGTCCCTGAAGAGAGCCGTGGAGAAGAGTCAATTCAGCAGTCGTTTCGGCAGCCATTCCAGCAGTCACATTCCGGCAGAACCTTTCTGTGAGCAGTTTCCGGACACTTGACGCAAAGTATGTTCCTTTGTGTCAGGTGTCCTTTTTTGTGTATAGTGGGGGATGGTATGGAGAATGGAATATCCAGGATTTACTATAGCCGCAATGTGGTGAATCTGTGCATAGATGCTTACGACGCGGAGAGACAGTGCGGAAGACTTTGGAGCCAGTATGCGAGGGAGCCGTTCCGTTTTTCCACGCTGTTGGAGGCACTGGAGAGGATGGAGGTCCTGTATGACAGGCTGGGCTGTCCCTTTGCATCCACAGAGACACGCAGCTTTCCGGGGAATGGCAGCGGGGATTCCGGAAGGAAGCGTGAGGGCAGGGGCGAAGGGGGAGCGGATGGGCAGAAAACTTCCGGTGGGGAAACGGAACCTTTTTGCCGTGTGATCAGCCATCGGGGCAGGGACGCTACTTTCATCGTCCGTGTACAGTACAGGCAGTATTCCAGCTGGCAGGGGGAGATCGTGTGGGTGGACAGCGGTAAGCGGAAATGGTTCGGAAGCGTTCTGGACCTGATATGCCTCATTGACAGCGCCTTGGAGCGGGGGAAAGCCCCGGACTGGGACGCGCCCGCCGATAACCGGCAATGAAGGACACAAGGGGAAGCAGGTTGGCCGTACTGGAAAGGAATGGGAGAAGATAAGGGGGATGCCGTACGCGAAATGCCGCAGAAACCATTTCCGGAGGCAGAAAATGAAGAATGGAAGAAACGAAGACCATACATTTTGAATTGCTGGGTTCATTTTCCTGCAGGGAAGCCCGGGACGGAGAGAAGAAAAACAGGTCAGGCAGGAAAGCCATGTCCTTTCTGCAGTATATGATTGTAAACCATACAAGAAACATTTCATCCGAGGAGCTGATCCGGCAGTTTTGGGCAGAGCAGAGCAATGATCCGGCCAATGCGCTGAAGAACATGGTGTTTAAGGTCAGGGGCATGTTAAAAGAGATGTTTCCGGATCAGGAGAACCTTCTCGTCACGCTGCCGGGATGCTATGCATGGAATCCGGCAGTCCGGCTGGAGCTGGACTCGGAACAATTCGAACAGAACTGCCTGGCACTTAGAAAACATTCAGGGGAACTATATCTGGAGAAGCTCCTGGTGTCAATCGCCCTGTATAAAGGAGATTTTCTTTCGGGAAACGACAGCGACTGGGCCATATCACTGAGACGGTATTATCAGACACTGTATCTGGATCTCTGTAAGATGACCCTTCCCCTGCTTCAGAAGCAGGAGCGGTGGACGGAGGTGATCAGTATCTGCGAGCAGGCAGGCATGGTGGACTTAAGCGGGGATACGTTTATTGTATACCAGATGCAGGCATTGATTTCCATGGGGCATCCGGAACGTGCGGTTCAGGTATACCGGTCCTTCCGGGAGCTGCTCTGGCAGGAATTTGAGATCGGGCCTGCGGAGCAGGTGGAACAGATTTATATGCTGGCGGAGAGTATGTGTAAGAATAACGGTTACGGCCAGGATATATTAAAACTGGTTGCAGAAGGAGGGCTGGATGGCAGCAGGGCGTTCTTCTGTACCTTCAGCGTGTTCCAGAGCATTGTGGCCCTGGAAAAAAGGCATTTGTCGCGTACGGGAGAGAAATCGTCCCTTGCGATTGTCAGCCTGGGCAATAAAGTGACGCCCACTACAGATGCAAGAAGGCTGGAGCGGATTTTACTGGAAGGGTTAAGGACAGGGGATCCCGTAGCAAGGCTGGATGCAGGGTCCTATATTCTGATGCTTACCGGTGCCACTGTGGAGAATGCCCGGATGGTGATGGACCGCCTGGACCGTACCTTTCATAAGATCTATTCTCATTCCAAAGCCTGTATTTCCTTTCGGGTATCTCCTCTGGAACCGGATAGGACAGAGGAGCGGGGCAATATTGGCCTGGATAAATAAAAAACTGTCAATTTTTTTCAGAAAATAACCGGATGATGACCTTGGGCAGCTATAGTGGAATCATGGAGAAGGGGAAGGAGTGACTGGAATATGGTGCTGCGGGAGAGAATGTTTCCCTGTCAGAGCAGGGAAGCGGTGGTCACGGTACAGACTTATCACAATGGCATTATGGATGGCTATCTGCAGCATCCCAGACTGGAAGGCAGGGAAAAGATACAGAGTCTTTCCCAGATGGTCCTGCTTCTGAACAGCCTCCTTGACCTGGAGGACTGCCCCAATCCCTGTTTGCCCCTGGTGCCGTTGGATTTCGAAAAAAAAGAAAATACAGCGGTCTTTCGCATTCAGATTCTCTTCCGGGAGCATTATACCTGGCAGGGACGGCTGATTTGGCCGGATGAAAACCTGGAAGTTGTCTTCCACAGCGCCATTGAATTGATACAGCTGTTTGATGAAATGCTGGGGGAGTAGAGGGCAGGGATAGGGGAATGAACGGAATCGGATATCAAACGGGTACCGCAAATCTATATAGAAGAAAAGCTTAGCAAAGACGAGGCCTGGCATGACGGAAAAAGAATTACGGAAACTGAACAGACACGATCTTCTGGAGCTGTTGGTGGAACAGAGCCGTGAAGCGGCCAGACTGGGAGAGGCGCTGAAGGAAAAAGAAGAGGAGTTGTCCGAAGTCCGGGAGGGAAACGGACGCCTGAAGGAAAAGCTGAACGAAAAAGATGAATTGATCGAAAAGCTGAAAAGCCGTCTGGACGAGAAGGATGCGGTGATGGCGGGGGAGGCTGCCAGCGCGGGAGAACAGATGGAACGCCTGAAAGAGAAGCTGGACGAGAAGGATGCACTGGTTGAAAAATTGAAAAGCCGTCTGGACGAAAAGGATATGCGGCTGACGGAAGAGGCAGCATCCAGGGAGGAACAGCTGAGGCGCCTGAAGGAGAAGCTGGATGCCAAGGATGGCCTGATCGAAAAACTGCGGGAACAATTGGACCGCAGGGACGGGAAGATTGAAAAGCTTGAGGCAGAGACAGGGCGGCTCCGGTCCGACAGATGGAAGGAAATGAAGGAGAGCGGACTTCCGCCGGAGCTTTTGGAGAGATTGAAGATATTATTATAAAGGAAGGCGGCGGGGAACCTGACACCACTGTTTGCGGATATGAAATGGAAAGGCGGAATGGTTCCTGACGAAAGACCGGTAATACAGAGGGTTTTCACATGAGTGAGGAAAAGAAGATGGAACTGCCGGACCTGGAAGCCCTTGAGGCGGAACTGGAGAGGACGCGGTACAGGAAAAGATATGGAAACGTACTTCGAAGTACGGCTTTTTCCCTGGTGGTGGTAGCGGCGGCAGCGGTACTGATAGCGGTGCTCCTGCTACCGGTGCTGCAGATCAGCGGAACATCCATGACGGATTCCCTGCAGGATGAAGACATTGTGGTGGCGCTGAACAGTTCGGGATATGAGACAGGTGATATCATTGCCTTTTACTTTAACAACAACATCCTGGTGAAACGGGTGATTGCTGTGCCGGGGGATTGGGTGGACATCGACGAGGAGGGAAATGTCTACGTAAATGAGGAACTGTTGGAGGAACCTTATGTGACGGACAAAGCTTTGGGGGACTGCAATATCACATTGCCCTACCAGGTGCCCGACGGAAGGTGCTTCGTTATGGGGGACCACAGGGCCACAAGCATAGACAGCCGGAACACGGCGGTAGGATGTGTCAGCAACGATATGGTGATTGGAAAGATACTGATCCGGGTCTGGCCGTTGGAAGGATTCGGGATTGTGAAGTGATAGAAGACCGGTAGAAGGAAGGAGACGGCATTATGAAAGTTGATTTTTTGTCACAGGCGGGAAAACTCCTGAAGGAACAGAAAAAGTACAGACGCCGGGCGGTGGTTTTCCTGTGTCTTGCAGTGATAGTTACTTTCGGCACGGTGTCGGCGCTGAAGCTGTACGGCCAGGCAATGACCCACAAGGTGGAGGTGCTTGACTGCCAGTACGAAGTGCATGCGCATACGGAAGACTGCTACGAGAAGGATGAAAACGGAAGCGCGGTTGGGGAATGTGTGTGCGGCTATGCGGATTATGTGGTTCATATGCACAATGACAGGTGCTTCGGTGCGGACGGGAAGCTGGCCTGCACTTTGGAGGAGAAGGAAGCCCATAAACATACAGAGGAATGCTATGTGAAGGAGGCTGTCCTGGTATGCGGCCATGACGACGCAGGAGGTAGCGGGAAGGCAGGGGAAACGGATGCCGATACGGAAAGCATAAACGGCGCTGCAGCTTTGGAAAATACAGAAGACGCAGGGCAGACTGTCACGGAAGTATCGGAAACAGTCATGTCTTCGGAGGGAGATATTCAGAGCGGGGAAATTATCTGCGGGGCGGATGCTCATACACACAGCGAAGCATGTTACGGGAAAATGCTTGTCTGCGGTTATGGGGAGGAGCATGCCCACGACGGGAACTGCATTACCCAGGAACTGATCTGCCAGTTGGGCGAGCATACGCACACGGAAGCGTGTTATGACGCAGAGGGAAATGCAACCTGCGGCATGGAAGAACACACGCATATAACCGAATGCTGTCAGGAGACATATGTCTGCGGAAAAGAGGCGCATATCCATGAAGACGGCTGCTATGCAGAGGCGCTGATCTGTGCGACAGATGAACACGAACATACGGAAACCTGTTACAGCCAGGCGGACATGGGGACTGCGGAAGGCGCGGCAGACGGAGCAGACGCTGGGGAATCCGGATCAGCGGAAGGCGCGGCAGAGGCAGGCACTCCGGAAGCATCCGGAGAAATAGGGGATTCCGGGGAATCCGTGCCGGAACCGGCAGAGAGCACCGCTCATGTTCACACGGATGCCTGTTATCAGGAAGTGACCAGGCTGGTCTGCGGGGAAGCGGAACTTCATACCCATGACGACAGCTGTTATGCTGCGGAATGCTTCAGTGAAGACGGCAGCCTCATGGCGGGAAGCATTGCATCCTGCGGGCTTTCCCAGCTGGAGGAGCATGTCCACCAGGGAGACTGTTTCAAGGAAGTGGAACTGACGCCGGAGGAAGTGGCAGCCCTGAACAATGGGGCCGAACTCCATATCCATGAAGAGAGCTGTTACGATGGGGAAGGCAATCTGATCTGCGGCCATGACGCCACCCATATCCATTCCCTGGAATGCTACGACGAGGCGGGAAACCTGGTCTGCGATTATGGAACAGCTTCCCATGTCCATGAAGATCAATGCTATGATGCTGCGGGCGATTTGATATGTGGTTATGAAGAAGAGGCTCATTTCCATGGTGACAGCTGCTACGATGCAGAGGGCAATCTGCAGTGCGGGTATGAGGCGGAGCATGTCCATGAAGATCAATGCTATGATGCAGAAGGGAATCTGGCCTGCGGATATGAGGAAGCAGAGACGGGCGAATATGTCTGCGGAAAGGAAGAACATGTTCATTATCCGATATGCAGGGATGAAGAAGGCATCCTGATCTGCGGGAAAGAGGAGCATATCCACAATGGGGTATGCCGGGTGGAAAATCCGGTATTCTACTGCGGGGAAGAAGAACATATCCACAGTGCGGCATGCCGGAATGAGGAGGGCATCCTGATCTGTGAGAAGGAAGAACATACACATAAAGAGGGCTGTCTGGAAGAACCGGTTTATAACTGCGGGAAGGAAGTTCATCTCCATGAGGATACCTGCTGGGGTGAGGATGGCAATCTGGTCTGCGGGAAGGAAAAACATACGCATGGTAAAGAATGCCTGATCACGGAAGAGGAGTATGGGGAAATCGAGAAGGTGAACCGGCTCATTGCCGCCCTGCCCTCTGAAGAAGAAATCATGCAGAAGCTTGAAGAGGATGGGGAAGAAGCTTCCGGCGAATATATGGAAGCGCTTCTTGCACAGATACAGGAGGCTTATGACGCATATCTGGGTTTGCCTGAGAAGCTGCGGGAGTATGTTGCTGATGCGGAGTATCTGCTGGCCCTGCAGGAGTTCATAGGCATCAATGTGCTGGATAAACCGGCGGGAGTGCCTGAATGGGCAGCATTCCTTCCCATTGGCGATCAGGGCGGGGGAATGGTTTTGGAGCTTTTGTATGGGGATAAAATGACCCACGGACAGAAGGGAGAGACGGGAGCAATAGATTATGTCCATCACGAGCGGCAGGGCTATTTCAGGCTATATACCACAGGGATCCAGGGAATTGTTAATATAGGGGAAATAACGATGTCGGTGTATTTCCCGAAGGAATATATAGACCCGGGACGGATTCGCTTTCCTGGAATTCCGGAAGACTTTTTAAAATACGAGATCAGTGATGTGACGGAAGAGCAGAGAGAGGGGGAGGCGTACTATAAAATCAGCATTACTTTGAAGGACTATATTCCCACCGGCGCACTGGAACTGCCTTTTGCAATGGGATTCACAGGTCCTAAGGTGCCGGAAGATTACCGGCTGAAAATCTTCGGTACCCTGGAGGTTGCAGGAGAGGAGAAAGAGCCTGTTGAAACGGCGGAGAATATTTACGGCCCGAAATACGACAGGCCTACCATAACAAAGTATGTCAATACGAATAAGATTGACAATATGAAGGAGGATCACACCAGGGTCGCGGCCGTGCTGGGGGAAGACGGAACGCTGCAGGAGAGCCAGTATGTCAGCTTCTGGTATAAGATGTGGGATCCCAAGGAGATCTGGCCCTTCCGGGAGTATGAAAAGATTACGTTAACGGATCAACTGCCTCAATATGAAGATACAAACGGGAATATGCGTTATGCGGTATTTGATCCAGAGGCAAATCCGGGGTGGACATTAAATGATGACGGGATGTCGGTAAGCCGTGACTTTTACACTACCCAGGGTGACGGGGATTTGGCCAGCCAGATTGAGGCGGCAGAGCTGAAGCTGCGCTTTCCGGGATGCAAGATTGATGAAAAAAAGGATGACGGATTCCTGACAAAGGATTTAAAAAACTATGTGGAGGCAGTTTGCTATCAGGCAGATTCGTCAGAGGGAGAAATACCCCATACATGTGAAGATGATATTATTTTTACGCTGACAAATCAGCCCGGGGCAGATGGGGCGTTCACAAAGGGAAATTCAGCGGATACTGTGATGGATACGCCCAGTATGCGGGCAGGCAGCTATAGATGGGCCTTGGCTTTTGAGAATAAAGGCACCGAACCGTTGATAAATCTCGCGATGGAAGATTCGGAGATAGATGAAAGGCTGAAGTTTCAGCATATTATCTTCAATACGACTCCGCGATACGAAGGCGGAAAGTCCCTGTTGGACTATCTGGATTATGTGGAAGTGGTTACCTATGAAGGCGAAATAGACAGGTATGTCTTGAGAAAAGGGGAACATGGTGAATATTTTAAAGATTCAGGCTATCGGTATGATGCGTTTAGTTGCTGGACATGGACATTAACGTTAGATGCTTCAAAGGAGTACAAGAGCTTTAAAATCCATTTTAAAGAGGAATTTCAGCTTCAGCCATCCGAAGGAATAACAATATGGCCCTTCTCTACCTTCCGCAATCCTGAAGAGGCGCAGTTTGTTGAAGAAGAGGATCTGAAGAACGTTTATGTGAATAAAGCCAATGTGGCTTATCAGGTTTCGGGGAATGAGGAAACCGTATTTTTCCTGTTCAGTGAGAACAAGTTTAAGCTGATCCAAACCTTTGAAAATATTTGGATTGAAAAAAATATGATTGGATCATCAATGGAGTATCCCAGTATGAAGACCGATACAGATGGGAATCAGGTTATGGATTACAGCAAGAGCGAGGGTTGGTGCCATATCCATGTAAAGGGAGCCCTGCGGGGAGACAGGAAGTATGAAGACTTGCGTGTCATTGACCTGCTTCCGGAGTCTCTGGTAATTCCGGATGGGAAGATAAGTTATGGAGTAGGAGGACAGTATGTAAAATCTGCTGAGGTTTACGAGAATTATCACAACAGCGGACGGACAGCGGTAATTTTTTATCTGAATGTGGATGAAGTGAAGGCGGTGCTGGATGCATCGGACGGAAAAAACAGTGCGATTTCTTTCACCTTTAAAGTCAGAGCGGCAGATAAAGCTTCCGTGGGACAGTATATCAATGATGCGTACTTGGTGAGCAATGACTTTGATCCCGTTTCCACGGAACACACTTGGAGGGAGGACTCGTATGATTTGAACGGAGATGGTAATACAGAGGATGCAATCCGCTGGGATCAGGCAGCGGGCAATATTACGGCTCCGGCAGGTGTCTATGCAGAAAAATATATTGCAAGAGCGGGTACAAATGATTGGAAAAAGACTGTATTACGGTTTGGCCTGGGAGATGCATTCCAGTATAAACTGAGAGTCAAAAATATTACCAATACGCCTCGCAGGAACCTGGTAGTTTATGATGTATTGCCCCAGATCGGGGATCCGAGCATCAATAACAAGGCTCAAAGAGGATCGGAATTCGCCGTAAAGCTGCGGGAGGCAATTACACCGCCGGATGGATATCAGGTTTATTATACGGATTCTCAAGAGGTGTATGCCCAGGATATGGCGAGTTTGCTGAACAGAGCGGACATCTGGAAAACGGGAGATGAGATAAGCAATTGGGAATCCGTTACGGCCTTCAAGTTTGTTGCCAATGAAGGTGTCACATTGCCGGAGGGGCATATTGATTTCACGATTCCGGTGAAAGTGCAGGAAAATTTGTCTGAAGAATCCTATGGCATCTTGGAAAATAAGGAAAGCGGGGACAGAGACACGGGTACGGCTGCCTATCTGGAAGCGGTGAACAGCTTCGGATATTCAACTGAGATGAACGGGGTCAATGTGGAATCCAATTATGTGAAAGCCCAGATTTCTCTTCCGGGGTTTGTTGTAAAGAAAGTGAATGACAGGGGAGATATCCTGGAGGGGGCAGAATTTCTGTTGGAAAAACTCCAGGAGGAGCCGGTACAGACAGGTTCCGAGACAGATGGGGAGAGCGGCATACAGGGTGAGGCGGCAGGTTCAGAATCCGCAGGAGGCCCGGTGCAGACGCAGACATGGACTGAAGTGGCAAAGGTAACAACAAATGCGGATGGTATCATTTCATTCCGACATTTAACAGAGGGAACTTACCGGCTGACAGAAACGAAAGCGCCGGAAGGGCATAAGCGCTTGGAGGATCCCATTACGATTACCATCACATTGGACGAAACCACCATGGAGTATAAGGTGGTGGCTGAAGGGCTGGAGGGATCCGGAACCAATAAAAATCCCTTTGTTGTTGTCAACGAAGCATTCTATGTGCTGCCGGAAACCGGCGGCATAGGCTCAAAATTATATACAATGGCAGGCTGCATTGTCCTATTTCTTGGCGCAGGCCTTCTGTATAAAAAGAAGTTCAGAGAAAGGAGGGTGTAGGAATTCTCTTTTATCTGAAAAAGATGTAAATTTGTGGATTCACGAAGCAAAGTCGTTTCAAACAGGAATGGTGAAAAGGAGGATTAAAGTATGAAACGAATTAAGAAACTTGCCAGCATTTTACTGGCAATGGCTATGGTTCTTGGAATGGCTATGACTGTATCGGCAGCAAACGGGAACTATAAGCTTACAATTAATGTGGTTGAAAACCATAAATACGAGGTTTGGCAGCTGGCTACAGGTGATGTCAGTTCCGATGGTGAGACGCTTTCCAATATCAGCGTAGGAAAGAATGCAAAGGCCGGAACTACAGTTGAGGACATTACGGGATTGTCAGCTTTAACGGATGCGGCGCTGGGTGATGCGGCATTAGCTTTGATTGATATTAAAGCTACTGACCCCATAGAAACCCTGACCAAAGAGAAGCCTTCAGTTGAACTTGCAGGCGGCTATTATGTCATAACAGATTCATATGTTGATGGAACGGGCCAGCAGGTTACTACGATTTCCCGTACAATGGTTTATCTGGTGAAAGATGAAACCGTGACACCTAAGTCAAGCACAATTACGCCTGATAAAAAAATCAACGAAGATAATACAGGAAAAGAAGAGAATGAGGCTTCTATCGGCGATGTGATTGATTATCAGCTGAGCGGTACAATCCCTGATATGACAGGTTATGCCAGCTTCAAATATGTGTTAGTGGATACTGCAAGCAAGGGACTGGTTCAGGGGCTTATAGATACTGAGGGGAAGTTTAGGCAATTTAAAGAAGGCGATACATTGACCGGCGGAGTAGGGACAAAGGATGAAAACACAGACCTTGTTGTACCTGAAACAGGTGTTAAGGTTACTTATGTAGTAACCAAAGTAACTCCAAATTCAGATGGTACGACGACAGTACGAATTGCCGTTCAGAATGCGATAAACTATAAGGCCCATGTAAACAAGTGGTTCTACGTTGATATCAAAGCGCTTCTGACCGAGGACGCTGACGTAGTAGCAATTCCCAACACCAATAACGTAAAGATAGATTTCTCCAATAAACCCGGTAGTGAGTATGATGGAGAGCCGGACTTTAACGGAAATGACCCTAAGGGCGAGACACCGATTGTAACAGTTGAAACATTTACCACATCTCTGACGCTTTTAAAAGTTGATGGAACGACCAATCAGCCTTTGACAGGCGCTGAATTCAAGCTTGAAAGCACCAACAATGCAAATGTAGGCTATGTGACTGGTCAGGAATATGTGCCGATGGCTGAAGCACCGAGTGGTTACAACAATGGAACATGGTATAAGCTGGTTGACGGCGCTTACACAACGACAGCTCCTACTGCAGACACCGCTAATAAGTATGATAGTGTTGAGGCAACATATGCTTTAGTGACTGTTGATAAAACAACCTATGAAGGAGCACAGATAAAAGCGCAGGCATTCGTAGATGCTGATGGTAAGGTCGTATTCACTGGTCTTGGCGTAGGTAATTATAAGCTGAGCGAGGTTACCGTTCCGGACGGTTATAATAAGCTGAATGATATCACCTTTACGATAACATGGTCAAAGGAGACCGGCTTTAGAGTTACAAATGTAAAGGAATTGGATAAGGATGGTATCGAAGTAGCAAATTCCTCAATTACAATCAGCGTTGCCGATATTGGTGAAAACGGAGAGGGCGTTGGTACGGTGATAAGCAGTACAATCCCCAACAATAAGGGTACGCTCCTTCCTTCTACCGGTGGTATCGGTACCACAATCTTCTATGTAGTGGGCGGTATCCTTGTGATTGGAGCAGGCATTCTTCTGATAACCAAGAAACGAATGAAATAACAATAAGATATACACGGTAATTTAGAAGGGTTTGTATGATGAAGAAACATAAGCAATGCAGATTTACACCGGGGATGGGTACATCCCTCCCCGGTATGCCGCACAGGCTGACACCTTCCCGTGGTGTGCGGCGAACAACGGGCCTTCGGGTTCAGGCCAACGTCAGCAGGCGGCTTTACGATGCCGCTATACAAATTTTATTGTGGGGAAACCTATGAAAAAAAAGGAACAACAAGGGGAAGAGAAGGGCAGGAAAAAGCGGGGAAAGGGTTCTTCCATTTCAACGATCATATTAGTGGTTATCTTGTTGGCAGGAGTGGCGATTTTGGCATATCCGAGTCTAAGCGACTGGTGGAATTCCATGCATGCCACAAAGGCAATTGCAGGTTATGTGACGGCAGTGGAAGAGTTGTCTGCCCAGGATAAAGAGGATATCATCAATGCAGCGAGGGAATATAACGAGACGCTTTCGAACGGAGTGGATTTTGAACTGACGGAAGAGGAACTTGCGGAATATGATGACATTCTGGATATAACCGGAACCGGAATCATGGGTTATGTACAGATTTCTTCCATCGGTGTGAACCTGCCGATCTACCATAGTGTGGAGGAAGAGATATTACAGATTGCGGTGGGACATATTCCGGGTTCTTCCTTTCCGGTAGGCGGGGAACGGACACATGCAGTATTGTCCGGCCACCGGGGACTGCCCAGCGCGAAGCTGTTTTCAGATCTGGATAAGGTGGCAGAGGGGGATATCTTCACAGTCAATGTTCTGGATTCGACAATTACCTATATGGTCGATCAAATCCGGATTGTGCTTCCGGAGGATGTAGATGAACTCGCCATACAGGCAGGGAGAGACTATTGTACGCTGGTGACGTGTACACCTTATGGCATCAACAGTCACCGCATGCTGGTGCGCGGCAAACGCATAGAGAATGTCGCCGGTGAGGTGGTCGTAGTTGCGGAAGCTGTCAGAATCCCAACCTACATTGTGATACCGGCAGTAGGGATTCCGCTCCTGTTTGTGACGCTGGCGATTATGCTGATAGTCAGCAGTGCAAAAGGCGGCGGGATGAATAAGAAACAGATATTGGATGAACTCCGGAAGGATAACTCTGCAAATGGAGTTTCAGAGGAGAAAGAATAGAACTGTTACAGAACTGGAAGAGGAGGAACTGCTCATGAAAAGAAGATGTATATCCCTGCTGACCGCTGCGGCACTGGTATTCGGTATGTGCATTGCGGATCCCATGGCAGGCACAGCCGCGCAGCTGGAGGCAGACGAAGAAGGCTTTGTGGCCGGAAGCTGTTCCCTGACCATCTATCCGGAAGATCCGGACAAGGAGGAAGCGGACAGATTCGGGGAGGATCTGGCGGAAGCCGGGGTGGTGGTGGATTTGTACCAGATCGCCAGGGCTGTCAAGACATCGGGAAATGATACTTACCATTACGAGCTGATGCCGGGGTATGACCTGAAGATTCCGGGAGCGGAGGGGGATCAGGCGGAAAGGGACCAACAGTTTGCAGGCAGTTGGGAGGCTCTGGCGCAGCAGGCGGCAGGCATTGTGCTGGATGAGAACAGCCCTGGTATCCCGGTAACCGGAAGCGGCGTGCCTGCGGGCAGCAGGATAGAGGGACTGGATGCAGGCCTGTACCTGATAGTGGCAAGGGGTTCTGAACTGACAGAAGTGTCAGATTACAAAATGGAAATCAGGCAGGAGGATGTAACAGGGGAAGAGAGCGTCAAGATTGCAACCATTGCCAGTTCGGGGCAGCACAGTTACGCATTTCTGCCGCAGTTGGTATCCCTGCCCGCCAAACCGGCGGACGCGGATGGTGTAATCAATACGGCGAATCCGGGAGACTGGCTCTTTGACATGGCAGTGAATCTGAAACCGGAGCGGCTTTCCCGTTACGGCGCCCTGGAAATTATCAAGACACTGTCCGAATATGAGTCCATGGGGGACATCCGGGAATCCGCCACCTTTGTCTTCGAAGTTACCGGAAGGATGAATGACGAAGTGGTTTACAGCAACGTGGAAAGCATCACGTTCACGGCAGCAGGACAGGAGAGCGTGATTCTGGACCGGATTCCCGCCGGGGCCCAGGTTACGGTTACAGAGGTGTACAGCGGATCCAGCTATGAGCTGACAGTGCCGGGGGACCGCACAGCCGTTATCGCGGCGGACAGTGTGGTATCCGTGGAGTTTGAAAACGTGTACGATGGACGCAGAACCAACGGGCACGGAATTAAGAACCAGTTTGTGTATGATGAGGAAGCGGGCAGGTGGAACTGGTATTCCAGTCCGGCCCAGGACGCAGCAGGAAACCAGGGTGAGCCGCCTGCAGGAAGCCGGAATGAGTAAAAAATGGAATAAGGACGCAGAGGGATTCAATGGGGAACTGGAAACAGCATTGAAGCCCGAGGCGTCTGAAGGATTTACGTACGCATGCCCTTGGCGGCCGGAAATCCTTCACAGAGAAGGACGCAGAGGGATTCAATGCGGAACTGGAATAATAGAGGTAAAAGATATGAGGAAAAGAAGATATTACCCCGGAGTGCTTGCCCTGGCGGCAGCGGTTACGGTTGCATATGCCGGAATCGGGACGGCCTGGTCTTATTTTACAACCTATGCGGAGGCGGCGGGAGGTTATACCATCCGCCTGGGGGACAGGACGGAGATCACGGAGGATTTCACGGACTGGACCAAGCATGTGGTGATTGCCAACGAGGAAAGCTCTTCTCCGGTGTACATTCGGGTCAGGGCGTTCTGCGGAAGCCAGTACACCATAGTATATTCCGGGGAAGACTGGATACAGGGAAGCGACGGATATTATTATTACAATGCCATGGTTAACGGCGGCGGTACCACGAAGCCCCTGGATCTGAGGATTGAGGGGATACCCGAGGACCCGGAGTCCATGGAGAGTTTCAATGTGGTGGTTATCTATGAGAGTACGCCTGTAAAGCACCATGAGGACGGAACGCCTTACTCGGTGCAGGAGACGGACTGGAGTGAGATTCTGGATACCGGAAGCACGGTCGGCACCGGGGAGACAGAAACCACGGAAGAAGGGGGTGAATCATGAAGAAACAGGAGAAGCGTAAAAAGCGGATCAGGGCAGCGTCCCCCTTAGTGACGGTGGTGCTGTTTATCTTGGCGGTTGCCATGCTTTTGGGCGGTTCCATCGGGGGGACCCGGGCAGCCCTGACTTATTACTCCGAGACCTATACTTCCCGGATCCAGATGTATGATATCGGCGTGGGGCTGATAGAAAATGGGAAGGAAGTTTCCTGGAGGGAGTATAACAGCGCCGGGGACGGAACCTGGAATGAACATACGGGAGTCCTTCTGGAGGACATGATTCCGGAAGGGGAGTCACTGACACTGGGAAAGACTTACCAGGAAAATCTGAATGTCAGGAATTCCGGCACCATCAACCAGTATGTCCGTGTAAGCATCTATAAATACTGGCTGGATGAGGAAGGGAAAAAGCTTCGTGACCTTTCTCCGGACCTGATTGACCTGCATCTGGTGAACCTGGGCACGGACTGGATTGAGGACGAGGGAGCCAGAACCGAGGAGCGTACCGTGCTTTATTATAATAAGCTGCTGCATGCCCAGGGAGAGGGAGCTTCGGAGACACCTCTTTTTGCGGACAGTCTGACCATAGACGACAGCATTGCAAAGAAAGTGACTCAGGAGACGAAACAGGAGGGAAACTACACTACCATTCTCACCACATATGACTATGACGGCGTGAAGTTCCAGATTGAGGTGGAGGTGGACGCGGTGCAGGAGCACAATGCGGAGGATGCCATCTGGAGCGCATGGGGAAAAAGGGTTACCTTCCAGGACGGGATTTTAAGTCTCACAGACACTGTGGAATAGAAAGGAAGAGCGCATGAAAAAGCAGGGATTTTTTATGGGGCTGCTGTCCGGCCTGATGGTCTTTGGTTCGGGCATTCCGGTTCACGCGGAAACTTTTTACGGCGACGACAACTGGAATGTTGCGTTTACCTCCGACAGGGAAATGGTGAGCAGCTTCTCCACGGCGGATATAAATGATGTGGTCAGCGGAATGCAGCCCGGCGATAATGTGATCATCACACTGGATCTGAAGAACACCAATCCGACTACAACAGACTGGTATATGCAGAATGAGGTGCTGTACTCTCTGGAGGACAGAAGCGCCAACAGCCGGACAGGAGGCGGTGCTTACACCTACCGGCTGTTTTATACGGATAAGGACGGCACGGTGGAGACATTGTTTGACAGCGACACCGTGGGCGGCGAGTATGACAGCGTGGACGATATGCTTACCCATATGGGAGAGGGGCTTCACTCGGCCACAAACGCTTTAAAAGATTATTTTTATCTGGATACCATTCATAACGGGGAGGGCGGTTACATTACCCTGGAAGTGGCTCTGGACGGTGAGACACAGGGCAATGATTATCAGGATACCCTGGCGGATCTGCAGATGAACTTTGCGGTGGAGCTGCGGGATGACCTGCCGGCCAGGCCGAATCCGGAGGAACCCGGAGACCCGCCCCAGACTGTGGATGATACCCAGCCTACGCCGAATCCGGAAGGCGGCAGGGGAACCGGCATAGTGAGGACCGGCGATGAGAGCCAGCTGCCGTTGTTTGCCATAGCCGGAGGGGGCAGCGGGCTGCTGCTTTTGGTATACTGCATTTACTGTTTCAGGGAACATAGAAAAGGGAAGAAGGAGGCAGGAAGATGAAGAGATGGAAGTGTTTTTTGAACATAATTCTTTCTGTGTGCCTGTTTCTTGCGATGACGCTGCCTGCTTCGGCGAAAGAGGAGGAGTACACCTATACAATTCGGTTCTTTGCCGGGAAGCAGGGCTGTTTTGCCACCGGGGAGATGGTGGAGTTCACGGGCCTGCACTATGGTGCGCGGATTAATTTTTACCATAATGCCGTGACACTGAACGACAACAGCAAGTATTATGTTAGGGGAATCCGCGAGAGCGGAAAGGACAACAGCGACAGCACCCAGGCCAACTCCTTCGTGGTGACGGGGGATATGGACTACGTGGTTGCATACGGAATCCTGGGGGATGCCACGTCATACACCATCAATTACGTGGACGGCGCAGGGAACGCGCTGGCGCCCGGCGAGACCTATTACGGCAATGTGGGCGACCGTCCTGTGGTGGCTTACATCTACATCGAGGGATGGACGCCGGAGGCCTACAACATGACCCGGACGCTGCAGAAGGACCCGGCGGAGAACGTTTTTACCTTTGTATATACGAGGAACGCGGAAGAAGCACCGCCTCAGCCCCCTGCGCCCGCGCCGGAGCTGCCAACACCGGAACCTGTGCCTGCCCCGGAACCTGCCCCTGCACCCACGGTACCGGCAGTCCCTGGTTTTGAAGTGATAGAAGATCCGGAACTGCCAACTGCAGGCGTGCCGGGCGGAGCGGGAGGCAACCAGGCGGCACAGGGTGAAGACAGAATTGAGCAGAGCATTTTGGATGCGGAAACGCCTACGGCCAACGGGCCGGATGAGATACGAGACCTGGATGAGCAGGATGTTCCTACAAGTAATTTCCTGAAGGTTGCGGCCGACGCAAGGCTTCTGGGGATTCCGGTACCGGTTATCCTGATCACGGCATTCGGCGCAGTGGGCGCAGCGTGGTATTTTCTGATTTGGAACAAGAAGAAAAAGAAGGAAGAAGAAACATGACAGAGCGATTGAAATCAACTGTAAATACTTCTGAAAACAAGGGTGGGAAAGTATTTCCTGCCCTTTGCAGCGTGTTGGGGACGCTGATTTTGCTGGGAGTCATTGCGGCATTTATTCCGCTGACCGTGCCCAGGCTGATGGGATATGAGATTTATGAGGTGGTGAGCGGGAGCATGGAACCGGAGATTCCGGTGGGAAGCGTAATCTATGTAAAGGCGGCGGAGCCGGAAACCATAGAAGAAGGTGATATCATCGTCTTCTCCAGGGACGGTTCAATGGTTACCCACCGGGTGCAGGAGAACCGGTATGTGGAGGGAGAGTTTATCACCAAAGGGGATGCCAACAGTGGGGAAGACCCGGAGCCGGTGGGATATGGGAGCCTGGAAGGCAAGGTGGAGCGTCACATCCCCGCGCTGGGGATTGTAATGAGCCTGCTGGCAGGGAATACAGGGAAACTGTATGCCGTGATCCTGCTGGGCTGCGGCGTGATGTTCCACATGCTGGCGAGGATTCTCAGGAGCCGCTATACCTGATGGAGACGGCAGTTTTGCAGAAGCAGGCTCCCTGTTAGCCCGGTTTTGCGGGCTTTTTTTCATGGGAGCCGTATCTGTTTCCGGCTTAGGATTTTTTCAAGTTGACAGTATCTTACCCTTCCATTAAAATAAATTTATGAGCGTATTGCGGAGACAGTATTTAGAGAAGGAATCAGGACAGAAAATGCTGTAGTCATGCATTTGGAAAAGACAATCAGGTAAAGGGAAGGGATATGTATGGGGACAAAGAATACGATGGGGACAGGAAATAACGGCAGTGTGAAAGGAATGAAAGCAGTTCAGGAACTGGCGGTGCTGGCGGCAGCTACCCTGATTACGGCGGCAGCGGTTTTCTTTTTTCTGATGCCCAGCCATGCGGCGGTAAGTTCCGTGTCCGGCTTGGCCATTGTACTGTCGAATTTCATACCCCTGAATGTATCCGGTATCACCATGGGGCTGAATCTGATTCTGCTGATTGCCGGGTTCCTGCTGTGCGGTCATGATTTCGGGTTCAAGACAGTGTATACCTCTGTGCTGCTGCCGGTGTTTATCGGCATGTTCGAGATCTTTCTGCCAGACTATACTTCTTTAACCGGGGACGCGGCCCTTGACGTGGTCTGTTATATTTTTACCGTCAGCATCGGCCTGAGCATTCTGTTTAATCGGAATGCCTCCTCCGGGGGGCTTGACATTATCGCCAAGATCATGAACCGGTATCTGCATATGGATCTGGGCAAGGCCATGAGCCTCAGCGGCATGGTGGTGGCGCTGAGTTCGGCATTGGTATATGATAAGAAGACCGTGGTGCTAAGCGTGCTGGGAACCTATCTCAACGGGATGGTACTGGACCATTTTATTTTCGGGCAGAAGATCAAGCGGCGGGTGTGCATTATCTCAAAGAACAAGGAAGAGCAGATTCGGGACTGGATTTTACATACGCTGAAAAGCGGGGCAACCATTTACCAGGCCCGGGGTGCCTATGATGGCGTAGTCAGAAATGAAATCATTACCATTGTGGATAAGAATGAGTACCAGAAGCTGATGCAGTATGTGACCAAGGAGGATCCGGAGGCGTTTCTTACGGTTTATAATGTGAGCGATATGCGGTATGTTCCCAAAAACGGGGCGTAGGGAAAGGGGGAACGGGGTCCCTGGGCCTGTATCTGTAAAACCAAATCTGACCGGATCTGTGCAACAGGGCTGTTTCAGCCCTGTTTTTTTGCAATTCAGGTTCTCACACATACAATTGAGGAAAAAAACAACAAAAGAGGAGAAAACGGGGTAAAATAAAAACAGCGAATGAATTTGAGTGGGAGGTATCTGTTTGAACAAAGGGCAAATATTGATTGGTATCGTTGAAGCGCACAGGGAGGTATCAGCATGAAAAAGGCGAAGAGGGAAGCAAAGAAAAAAGCAGGGAACAGGGTTCACGGACTCATCAGCAACTACTGGTTCCTGTACAAAGGATTTTTTAAAAACAGCAGGTGGAATATCCTGTTTGTGACGATGAGCCTGGTGGGAGGTATAGCTGTTGCCTACATAGAACTGTTTATTCCCAAAACGGCGGTAGCCCTGGTGATGGAGAAGGTATCGACGGGAAGGCTGGTGGGCGTGCTGCTGGGGATGGCGCTGGTCTATTTTCTGTTCCGGCAGAGCTGGATAGCAGGATATGAACTGCTCGGTAATGCGGGGCTGAAATACCGGCATGTATTGGAGGAGCAGATGCTGAATAAAATCTGCCGTACCCCCTACAGCAACCTGGAGGATTCCGAATACAAGAAGAGGATCAGCCAGGCGCAGCATCTGTATTATCATTGGGACAGAGACGCCAGAGTGTGTATATGGGGGTCTCTCTATGCGATGCATCTGCTGATTCAGATTCCCGTCACCTCCGGAATGCTGGTCACGCTGCACCCGGTGGTGATCCTGGTGATGGCGGCGGGGACATGGCTGCAGTATGAGGCGGGGAAACGCCCCCTGGCCTGGGAGAAAAAGCACAGGGACGCCTGGATACCGCTGGAGCGGAAGAGTACTTATATTTCAGAGAAGATGGGAAATTTCTACTGTGCCAAGGATGTGCGGCTGTATGCGGCGGACCGCTGGCTGCTGCCAAAGTATCAGGGGCTGCTGGGAGAGCGCAGGAAATGGAAGAAAAAACAGCGGGCCCAGGCTGCTTCGGTGAGCTTTCTGAGCAGATTTGTGGAGATGGTAAAGCAGGTGTTTGTATACGGATTCCTGATATGGGGCGTCTTGGAGGAGAAGGTCAGGCCGGATGATTTTATCCTGTATGTGGGGCTGGCGCTGTCCCTGAGCGGTGTTCTGACAGAGATATCCGGAGCACTGAGGAGATTGCGGGAAAATGAACTATCCATTGCAGATTACCGTAAAATGATGGAGGAGCCGGATTCCGGGAGGAGGGAGAGGAGCGGAAGGCCGGAGGGAAACCAGGGGGAGTGCCGCGGCGCATCGTCCGAAAGCTGCGGGCAGCCCTGTACCGCCCCCGGCATTACCTTCTCCCATGTGTCCTTCGCGTATGGAGAGGAAGGGGAGGAAACCCTGAAGGATGTGGACATTACCATCCGCCCGGGGGAGAAAATCGCGCTGGTGGGACCCAACGGCGCAGGCAAAACCACCCTGATCAAGCTGCTCTGCGGAATGTATGAGCCTACGAAAGGAGAGATTCTCCTGAACGGAAGGCCGTCTGTCCTGTGGAGCCTGGAGGAATGGTACCGACTTTTCTCCGTGGTATTCCAGGATGTGGGAGTACTCCCGGCCACCATTGCGGAAAATGTGGCGGCCTGCGCGCCGGAGGAGGCGGACCGGGAGCGGGTGAGGAAATGCCTGGAACAGGCGGGACTGTGGGAGAAGGTGGAAAGCCTGCCCTATGGAATGGACACCAATGTGCAGAAGGAGGTATTCAGCGATGGGCAAAACCTGTCCGGCGGTGAGAACCAGAAGCTCCTTCTGGCCCGGGCCATCTATCGGGAAGCGCCCGTCCTGGTTTTGGACGAACCTACGGCTGCCCTGGACGCCATTGCGGAAAACGAGCTGTATCAGAGATATAACGAGCTGACCCGGAACAGAACCTCTCTGTTTATTTCCCACCGGCTGGCAAGCACGCAGTTTTGCGACCGCATCCTGATGCTGGAGGAGGGCAGGATCGTGGAGCAGGGCAGCCATGAAGAGCTGATGGGGAAAAAGGGCGCGTATTACCGGATGTTCCAGGTGCAGAGCCATTATTATCAGAAGGACAGGAAGGAAGGATTTTCATCGCAGATGGATCCGGCATGGGAGGTGAGCGGTTATGTCAGCAACTGAGAAAAGGGAGAAGGGGAAAGCGGGCAGGGTCCTGCGGATCTACAGACGGGCTTTCGGGATGATGCGCCGGGAGTTTGGCGGCTATATGACGGCGGAGATTATGGACTGGGTGATTAGTGCCTGCAGCCCCTATTGGGGGATCTGGTTTTCAGCCAGGCTTCTGGACGAGATACTGGGGGATCGGTCTGTCAGAAACCTGATTCTGTATGCGGCGCTGCTGCTGGGCGGCAATCTGATCCTGCAATTTTGCCAGGAGTTTTTCTCTGTATTGTCCGATCACCGGAAATTCGAGTTTTCGGAAAAACAGAATATGATCTTTGCCAGAAAGATGATAGAGCTGGACTACAGCCTGCTGGAGGAGGAGAGGACCCACATGCTCCTGAACCGGGTGGTGCGGGAGAGCTATAATGAGGGCAAGAATATGGAAGGCATTCGGAGAAGCCTGCCGAACATTTTAAGCTGTCTGGCGGGGATGGGGCTGTCCGTGGCCATGGTGTGGGAGCTGGCGGTGCGGATACGGGACTATGGGGTCCTCACACTGCTTTTCATCCTGGCGGCGGCTTTTGGCATCTGGATCAGCACGAAATGTTACTCGATGATCGGCCGGCTCCATATGGAATGCCACCGTTCCATCAGCGAGAACTGTGTCCAGAGAGATGTCTATCTGCATTATTTTAACCAGTACGAGAGGGGGAAGGAAATCCGCATCTATCAGCTGGGAAAGCTGATGATCGGCAGGTTGATGGAAACCCATCATTTTAACGACAGGGCGCTGGACAGGCGCGACTGTAAAACCGTTCCGCTGGGCATAGTGTCCGGATTTGCCAAGGAGGGTACTATGGCCATGGTATACTGTCTGACAGGCTTCGCCGCGCTGATGGGAAAGATTACATTGGGCGGCATGACGCAGTACGTTTTCAGCATCAACCGGTTCATAGAAGATCTGAGAAGGTTTTGGGGAGAAGCGGTACTCCTGTGGTATAACGCGGATTATCTGGAACGGTATTTCGAGTACCTGGATTTGCCCAGCCGGATGAAGAAGGGCTGCCTGCCGGTGGAAAAAAGGGTGGACGGGGACTATCAAATTGCCTTCGAGCATGTGTCTTTCCGCTATCCGGGCAGCGAAGCCTATGCACTGAAGGATATCAATCTGGAATTCCAGGTGGGGGAGAAGATGGCTGTGGTAGGCATGAACGGCAGCGGTAAGTCTACTTTTATTAAGCTCCTGTGCAGGCTCTATGAACCCACGGAAGGGGTGATCACCATGAACGGCATCGATATCCGGCGCTATGATTATCAGGAATATTTAAGCCTGTTCTCCGTGGTATTCCAGGATTTCAAACTGTTTTCCTTTACTCTGGGGGAGAATGTGGCGATGGCGGAGACGTATTCGGAGGAAAAGGTTCGGGATGCCTTGGAGAAGGCGGGACTGGGGGAATTCCTGCAGCACCGGAAGGACGGTATGAAAACTGTTCTCTATCGGGATTTCGATAATGACGGCGTGGAGGTGTCCGGCGGGGAGGCCCAGAAGCTCGCACTGGCAAGAGCGGTCTGTAAGGGAGCGCCCTTCGTGCTGCTGGACGAGCCGACGGCTGCCCTGGATCCGAAAGCGGAGTATGAGATTTACAAGCGGTTCAACGACCTGGTGGCGGATCGGACCACGGTGTACATTTCCCACCGTATGTCTTCCTGCCGGTTCTGCGGGGATATCGCGGTGTTCCATGAGGGGCAGGTCGTGCAGAGAGGCAGCCATGAAGCGCTGATGGAGGAGAGAAACGGAAAATATTACGAACTGTGGACGGCGCAGTCTCAGTATTATCAGTAGGAGAGATTTTTTTGATACCCGGAGAACCGGATAGTCTTATACAGCTCGATAAGGACACCCATAATCCGCCTGCCCTTTGAAGTAACATGGTAACGCCTGGAGCAGGGGACTTTTTTGATCAGTCCATGCGGCCGCAGCTTCTTCAGGGTACGGCTGGTCCTGGAACTGAGTTTTTTCGCATCCCGCATGCCTGGAAAGACAACCTTCCCGATATCCCGGTTGCAGAAGCCGTTTACCAAATATCTGCCATCCATACCATAGCCAGGGAACTGGAAATGTCCGGCGGGAATGAGCATGGCCTCATTTCTGGCATGGCGTCTTTACGGCCCGGTCCTGTCGTGAGTATGGAATCATTTTACCGCAGATTTTTTCCCATCCAACAGGAAACTTCTGAAATATACAATTCGAGGGCTGAAATGACAGCAATTGAAGGGAGGGGTTTTTGAATGGGAGACGGCAGCAAATTCAAATGAGGAGTAAATTATCTTCGAAAATTACCCTGGATAATCTTTTTTTCCTCTTGTGTGAGACCGGGGAAGTATTATAATGAAGAACATGATCAGGATGACTTTGGCTGAGAGAGAACAGGAGGTTATCCGAAAAATTTCCCGGCCGGGCGGTAAAACCGTGTATCGGCTTATATAGTCCAGCTAAGAAATGTCTGTGCTTTTGAAAAGTGATTCTTGCTGGACAGTAAAGTCGCAAAGGCGCACGAAAGGAACTTTTTTGAGTTCCCTTTCGAATAAAAGTTTCTCTCATTACAGGTGTGTCGAAGCGACTTTACCCTTTAGTGCTATCGCGCAGCGATTTAAATTAGGAGGAGAGTGCATGAAACAGGCATATTTATTTGTACATTTCAGGGAGAAGGGAACGCCTGACGGAGAGCAGGTACATTTCGGCATCAGCAGGGACGGGTTTCACTGGGAGTCTGTAAACGGCGGCCGTCCGGTACTCTGGTGCTATTACGGGGATAAGGGGGCCAGGGATTTCACCATTACCTGGTGCAGAGAGACAGGGAAGTATATCATTCTGGGAACGGATCTGAGCCTGTCTTACGGAATGCGTAATCAGTATCATAACAGCTGGGCGGAGATTGCCAGGAAGGGCAGCAAGAGCTTTTCAATGTGGGAGTCTGAAGATCTTATTCACTGGTCAGAGCAGCGGCTGGTGCAGATTGGGGATGAAAGGTTTGGATGTCTGTGGGCACCGGATGTGATTTATGATAAGGAGGAGGGAGAATACATGCTGCACTGGTCCTCTTCCCACGCGGTCAACGGGTATGGGAATAAGGCGATCTACTGCTGCAGAACCAGGGATTTCAGGAACTTTACGAAACCGGAGCTGCTGTACAGGCATCCGGACAAGGGTGTAATTGATTCCGCTGTCTATGAGGAGGATGGCAGCTATTACATGTTTGTAAAAAGAGAAGGGGATGGCTGCCGAAATATTCTGCTGCACTCCCGGAAGCCAGCAGGACCTTACAGGCAGATGGGGGCCTTCGATGAGAGTATGGCGGGGCTGCAGGAGGGAGTCTATGAAGCGCCGACTGCCGTGCGTCTGGAGGACGGGCGGTGGTGTCTGTTCCTGGATTACTACGGAGTGCCGGGAGAGGGACAGGGTTATGTTCCCTTTGTGGCGGATTCCCTGGCAGAAGGCAGGTTCACCCGGGCAGATGAGTGCTTTACATTTCCCTATGGTTACAAGCACGGCACCATCCTGACCATCACACCGCAGCAGTATGAGCGCATTGCGGCATGGGGGAGCTGCTGAAATTTCCCGTAAATACATGTAACCATGGAAGGGGAATTTCGGATGGCAGGACGAAATAACTTTTGAGTTTTTGACTGATAATCAGCAGGGGACTTAGATTCTTGCTCATTGCAGTTAAAAGTTATTTCTTCACAATTCCTGACTGTGTCGGACGCTTTGCGTTGGCCGCATGCATTTGCGGCGTTTTCGGATTGCACCGACACATGTGCGGGCTGACACGAAAATGAAAACGGAGAGATGAATATGAAGGAAATCAAAATCAACGTATCAGAAGGAAAACAGATCAAGGAGCAAAATGACCTGTTCGGCATTTTTTTCGAGGATTTAAACCATGCGGCGGACGGCGGGCTGTACGGGGAAATGGTGCGGAACCGCGCTTTTGAGTTCGATCCAATAGACAACAAAACCTACTGCCATATGACCGCCTGGGAGGAGGTACAGCGGGGAAACAGCTTCCTTCAGGCCCATATCGAGCAGTGGGATCCCAGGAATGTGAGGAATCCCCACTACCTGGTACTGGAAGTCCTGGCGCCGGGAGAAGGGGCAGGCATCCGCAACGAGGGCTACAATACGGGAATTCCTGTGGAACAGGGAAAGGAATACCGCTTTACATCCTGGTGCCGGATACGGGGCGGGCAGGCGGGCGCCTTTGAGGTGAGGCTGGAAAATGCGGAGGGAACCGTGTGCTATGGCCGGGCTGACATGAAACTGGAAGCGGGAGGCTGGAAAAAGAAGGAATGCAGGATAAAATCCGACGGGACGGATGCCGCGGCCAGACTGGTTATCCTGATGCGTCAGATTATGACGGTGGAATTCGATGTGATATCCCTGTTTCCGGCGGATACCTACAAAGGACGGGAGAACGGCCTGCGCGCCGATATCGCCGGGATGCTGGAAGACATGAAGCCCCGTTTCCTGAGATTTCCGGGAGGCTGCCTGACTCATATCGGCTCCCTGGAGGAGAGGGACAGGAATGCCATGTACCGGTGGAAGAGCACGCTGGGAGATGTGTGGGACAGGCCCGCGCGCCGGAATTCCTGGAATTATAACCAGACGCTGGGACTGGGATATTATGAGTATTTTCAGTTCTGCGAGGACATCGGGGCAAAGCCGCTTCCTGTGATCTCCGCAGGATTCGACCCTCATTTCCTGCGCATGGCCCCTGTGGACGATATGGAGGAATGGATCCGCGAGGCCACAGACCTGATTGAATTTGCCAACGGGGATGTGACTACAAAATGGGGCGCCATTCGGGCGGCAATGGGGCATCCGGAGAGCTTTCACCTGGAATATCTGGCGGTGGGAAACGAGGAAGTGGGAGATGAATATTATGAGCGCTACGAAGCGATCCTGCAGGGGGTAAAGGCTGTCTGTCCGGAGATAAAGCTGATCAACTCCGCAGGGCCATGCGCCGCCGGAAGCGAGTTTGATAAGGGCTGGGAACAGGCCGGGAGGACGGATACTGCCTTTGCGGACGAACATTTCTATCAGTGCCCGGAGTGGTTTGTGGCGAATACGGACAGGTATGACAAATGTAAGACGAAGGCGAAGGCGTTTCTGGGAGAGTATGCCTCCCACGGCATGAGCTGGTGGAACGCGCTGGCGGAGTCGGCTTTTATGATCGGGATGGAGAAAGGGGAAGGCGTAGGCCTGGCCTGTTATGCGCCTTTGCTTGACAATGTGGCTTATACCAATTGGAAGACTACATTGCTGCATCACGACAATCACCGGGTATACGGAACGCCCAGCTACTATGTACAGAAGCTGTTCATGAATTATCAGGGGGAGAAGCTGGTTGCTTCCAGGACGGACTGCAGCCCGGCAGAGGCCCTTGCGCCTGTGCTGAAAGGGAGGGCCAGGATGTACGGGTACCATGCCCGGGCCCTGATCATCGACATGACGATACAAAACGGGGACACCGGCGAGACGCGTAAGGTGGAGGATTTCCGGATCACGGAGGAAAACGGGAAAGAGCTGCCTGACATTCCATGGGAAAATTACACCATTTCCTTCCGGTATTGCAGGGAGTCCGGGGCGACGCTTCAGACACTGGAGGGTTCCAGGGCTCTGCACCTGGACTTCGCAATGCAGGATGAGGATAATTGCCTGCGGCTGATCATGGACGGATGGGAGCGCACGGCGACGCTGCACGGCGTTGCAGGCGGGTTTACCTGCGGCGTGGGGATGATGCAGGTAATCCTGGAGAAGGACAGGGCTTATGACTGCGAGATAAAGGTAACCGGAAACCATGTCAGGGTGACCATAGACGGGAATGTGGTGGAACATGATTTCCGCAGCGTGCAGCCGGAGGATATTTACCAGTCGGCGGTGGTGGATGAGGATGGCAGCCTGATCGTGAAGCTGGCCAACCTGAAGAAGGAAGGAGCGGCCGTCAGGGTGGCGATGGAAGGAAAGTACCGGAAGGTGCGGGAAATCTCCATCTCCGGCTGTGAGCTGGAATGGGAGAACAGCTTTGAAGAGCCGGAGAAGGTGGCCCCGTCGGAAAGGGAAGTTGTTTTAGAGGGCTCTGACGGGCAGGGACAGCAGGAATATCTCTGCATGATGGGGGCCTGTGAGCTGAAGGTTCTGAAATTTATGGTCTGAGACGGGAATAGACGAAATATATGGATGGAAGCGGATATCCCTTGTATGGAGGGGAGGATGCTTTGCACCGGGAATGCCCCTTCCGGAGCCGGGAATGGTTTCGGAGGGGGATTTCTCGCTTTTTGATAAAAAATTACCCGTTTTCAAGCATTATTATTCTTTTTCCGGCCAGGGCGATATGGGATACTCAAAATGATAAGATTTTCGGGTGCTGCAGAAGAGGAAGGGACATCCGGAAGAAAAGGAGGTAGGAAAATGAAGCGAAAAAAAGCTCATGCGGCATGGAGACGCCTGCTGACTGTCATTCTGGCGGTGGCGATGGCGGTTTCATGGAGTCCTGGGGGGGGTAAAAGTACATGCCCAGCCAACGGAAGAAAACCCGGCGGACAATTCCATTATTAACTGGGACGGGCTTCCGCAGATTACGGAGGAGAAGGTAACCACGCATACTTCCCCGGAAGACGGGAGCGAGGGTGTGGAGGTGGTTTTTACCCATCCGGGCATTTTTGCCAAAAAAGATAATTTTGACTTGATGCGTCAGATGATCCATGAGGGGTATGACCCATGGTTCAGTGCATTTGAGGCATTTCGCGAACAGTCTATTGCGAGTAAGGAGTATGAGAATACCAATAAGGACCGGACGCATTCCTACATAGGAAATTCGGACAGGCAGGATGCCAATGCTGCCTATGTACAGTCCGTGATGTGGTGGGTGACAGGAGATAAGGATTATTTTGACATTGCAGTGGACATTGTCAGATCCTACAGCGAATCCTACGATGCGGAAAAGTTTAAAACCGAGCAGGACGGAGGATATGGCTGGAGTGCTGACATTATTACAGCAGGCATGGTTCTGAATAAGCTTACCTTTGCTGCGGAGCTTCTTCGGTATGCTTCCCCTTCCGTAAACTATGAGAATGGTTGGACGGAGGAGGATACGCGGAAGTATACAGAACTGTTGAAGATGGCTTATCCTCTGTATGACCGTACGGATAAGTGGATGAATCAGACAGCGTTTACCTTTCAGGCGATGATAGCAAGTGCCATATTCCAGAGTGATCCGGATATGTACGAGATGGTCATTGAGCGTGCCACAGTGAACAGTAAGGCGGCATTCCATTTTGCGGATGCCTCCATTAAGTGGCAGGCGCGTCTGACGGATGTTACAGTGGATCTGGACGCGCTGGACAACGGGGAGCTGAAGCTGGTTAATGTGCCCGAAAATGAGCAGCAGATTCAATGGGCGGAGATGGGACGTGACCAGCCCCATGCATTAGCGGGACTGAGCATTACCTGCGGTATCGCCCAGACTGCTTATGTACAGGGAACAAAGATAAATGAGAACGGGCAGATTGTGAACACAGGAGGAACAGATCTTTTTGAATTCCTTGATAACAGGCTTCTGAAAGGAGCCAACTATTACTATAAATATAATCTGGGATATGAGGTGAAGTGGTATCCTATTGCACATGGCAACAGCAGCAACTATGAAGACTGTCCCGGCATATCCGGATCAGACAACAGCCCCGGCTGGTGGACGACCATATCACATGGCGGAAGGTTCAGGCTGGGTGGTTCCGGAGTCCTGTATTATCATTATAATATGTTCCAGGACAGCAGTAATCCGGAATATAAGTATGTGGCCGAGGCACAGGCGATGGCAGATGATACATCCGGCGAGGGTGACGCCATTACAAATGCATCCCTGTTGATTGCACCGGCATCGGCAAAGACAGGGGAAGCCCAGGGACCGCCCCAGAAGAAGGATAAGCCCGGATATGAGACCAATACAGCCGGTTCAGGACGTATTCAGGCCATGAGCCATACCGGTGCGTATGCCGGAAGAATGGCGGATCAGTATACGCCTTCTTCGGAGTATTATACGGATGAGGTAGGTACCAGGAAAGTTACCAACAATAATTATGCGGACGATTATTTGTGGTTTAAAGATTATGATTTAGGTACAACGGATTTGGATACCTTTATCCTTACGTCTGCCAGCAACTCTGCAGAAGGGACTTTGTTCAAGGTGGTGCTGCTTGACAATGTAGAGGTAGCGGACTGGACGAAACTGACCAGGGAAGAAATTGATGCAGGCGAGGTTGTTGTCGAAGGCTGGAGCGGCGCCACTGGCTGGTGGAGCACCTATAAGACGAAGACCTTTAAAATGACGAAACCGCTGAGCGGCAAGCATTCTTTTGCATTCCTTTACCTGGGCTCCAATAATGTCTATAAGCTGGCGGCTAATGTGGACTGGATGGCATTTGGTAATTATTATGCGTACCAGGACAATCTGGTGAATGATGCACCGATTCGAAACAATGTAACCGCGGAGGGTGATTATGCGGTATTGAAGAATGGTTCCGGTTTTGGCTGGGACTCTATGGATATGGATGTGGGAAACAGCGCCCTGAAGCTGAATATCATTTCGACAGGAACAGGGAAGCTGATGCTGTATGAAGGAACGCCCGGTTCAGGGAAGCTGGTTGCCACTTATAATGTCCCTTACACTGGCGGCAAAGAGATGACGGTCAGCCTTCAGGGGGCAGATGTATCCACGATTAAGGGAAATCGTGATGTCTACTATGTATATGAGGGAAATACGGATCTGAAGATTTCCACCATCTGCTCTTATTTCCACAGGGAGAGCGTTGTCCCTCCTGTACAGGGAGAGGATTATGAGGTGGTGAGCGGAACGGTCACGACAGGAAAGGATGGCGATACGGAATATGCATCCTTCCAGGATGGTGCAATTGCCTTCTACCGCCTGGATATGTCAAAGGATGCAATATCTTTCCGGATGCGGACGAACAGCGAAGTCCTGCTCACCCTGACCAGTGACATGAAAAATGATGAGAATATGTCTCTGGAAGAGGTCTACAGGAATTTCGGCATGTTCAAAATGGAGATACCGAATACCAACGGTCAGTGGGCGCATTTCCAGTACGACCTGACCCAGGTGTCCAACCGTTCTTCCAATGTATATCTGATGGTCAGCGGAGGAGCTGCCGACATTGATTACATTGAGTCGGGACAGAAGAATACACCGCCTGAGATTGTGAGCTTTGCTTACAGCCAGCCTGTATTCTCCATGGAAAAGGACGGCGTTTCAGCGGACTATCTGCTGGCACGTACGGATTATGAAGTTACTCTGGAGACCTTTGATTTTGATAATGACTCTGTTGCGACAAAGGTTACCCTGGATAAGGATTATTCCGGCCCAGGCGGGAAGATCAGCTTTAATATTTCCGAACCCGGAGAGATAAGGGGATTGCTGATTGCGGATGATGGACATACATGGACTGTGGAAAAACGCAATCTGGTAGTTTGCGGCAGCCTGGATGAGCTGATAGAGAAGGTTGGGGCATATGACAGTTCTCAAACCTATTCCAAACCGAGTATGCGCCAGTATGAAAACGCGCTTAAAGCGGCAAAGGAAGCAGCAGCGGGCGGATACACGCAGGATATGATAGAGGCGCTTGAGGGGCTGAAAGCAGCGGCGGAGGCATTGGTTATGCTGGTGCCTTCCAGAGAAGATGGTGAAATTGACTATATCGAGTATGCACAGTATCTGAAGTTCAGCAGATATAGTGATCTCCAGGGCGGATATTCAGAGGATCAGGAGGCCATCCTTCAGGACATTCGGAGCCTTACGGACGGAAACGCGGGTACCTTTATTGAATGGCGTCACAAGCAGCATAATACGGAGGCATACTTTGTCATTGACTTCAAAGAGGGTATGGGGCTTAAGTTGGATCACTATACGCTGCAGTCCAGGCAGGGCTTTGGTTCCAGAACCAACGGTGTACGTATGGATGCGTCAAACGATGGTACGAACTGGGTGACCATATCCGATGGTGCGGCAAATACCGATGATCTGCAGACCATTGATATCAAAGCGGAATATGCAGATGTGCCATATCGGTATATTAAGTTATACAATCCCAGAAAGGGAGAAAGCGGAGCAAACAGCTTCATGAGCATAGCGGAGTTCCATATCTATGGGCAAGTAGTGGAAATGGACTCGCTGCTGTCATTCCAGATGGACGGCATTACATTTAAGCAGCAAGCAGGAACCAATGTTTTTGCAGCGGAGATGGGTGAGGCATTCTTTGAGAAGAGCGGGAAGAAGCCTGTCTTTACCTTATTGGGTGATAATGTGCTCTGCCAAAATGGAAACGTTCTGGAAAGCGGTGTCAGTTCTGTTGCTTTTGAGGGCACAGGGACAGGAAAAGGGGCCAAAAGAAGTGCTGTCCTGACTACAAAATCAGCGGACGGTATTGAACAGGAGTATGTGATTGAGATTACCTTTAACAGTGTGAAGCTGGAAGAGCCGCAGAGCCTGAGCTGGAACGGAATGAATGCATCTTTCCGTACCCCGGCCGAAGAGAATATCACAGGCTATGAGATGGCTCTGTACAAAGATGATGTTTTGGTGGATGGTACCGAAAAATACCTTGAAAAGAACGGTATCGGTACCCAGTCGGTATATTACGGGCCTTACATGCAGGAAAGCGGAAATTATACCTTTAAAGTGAAGGCAAAGGCACAGGAGGGCAGCGAAGATTTTCTGGACAGTGAGATCGCAGTTAGCCCCGCAAAGGCGTACCAACCGGCGGAGATTCAGAAGGGGAAATTGATCGCATCCTTTGACTTTGAAAATCTGGAGGCCGGCACGGAGGAGATCACAGGCGGCGGAGCCAAAGCTACAGTGCAGGGAAGCGCAGTCAGCGGAGATTCTTATGAAGGGAGCGGCAAAGCTGCGAACATCAGCAGCGGCTTCTGGCTGAATGTGACAAAGGAAGACGGCACGCCGCTTCTGAAGGGAATGAAAGAGATCACCATTTCCTACGATAATAAATGGGGAGCCAATGGCAATACAGGATGGACATTCTATGCCGCGCCCAATACAAATGCGCAGGCAGGAAAATATGAGAAGTATTTGGGAATCCTGGACAGGTCAGGATTGCTCATGGCAGAGCGTTATTTCCTGAACAATCAGGGTCGCCCGGGGAATCCCAGCATAAATAACGCTCCGTCTGACTGGAAGCATGTGGATGTCGTGGTCACAAAGGAAAATACCACCATTTATGTGGACGGCGAACAGCGGGCAAGCGTGGACAGCGGCGTACAGCTGACAGATATTCTCACCGCCGAAGGAGGCATTCTCCAGATCGGAAAAGCAAACTGGGGCGGCGGAGAGTATTACAACGGATTGATAGACAATTTCCGGATCTACTGCAATGATGCACCGGGCGCGGTGGAAGTAACAAATGCCAAAGCTTTGATCGAGAAGATGTTCAAGGCCGAAGGAGAGGATGCCATAACGGCAGCCCAGAAGGAAGCAGAGACCATCGAGGCAGCCAGGAAGAATGTGCAGGAACTGCTGGGCACCCTGGAACTGGGCGGTGTGACTGCGGAAGTGAAGGATGCAGCGGAAAGCGCGTTTACGCAGGCGGTGGCCGGAGACAGCGGGAGTCCTGCAGGAACGAATGGCAGTTATCGTTTTACCGTTCATCTGAGCATGGAAGGGGAAGTTGCAGATACGGTGGAGCTTTCAATGACTATTATTGCGGAAGCGTATCCGGAGGATGCCATAGCCATTGATGCGGCGAAGGCAGCCATTGAAGCGGCATTCACAGGTGACAATGCACCGACGCTTACCCAGAAGGAAGCTGGAACGGCAGCAGACGCGAAGCAGGCAGTTCTGAATGTGATAGGTGAGCTGGAGCTTGACGGAGTTGCTGCGGAGATTTCCGGGGATACATTCGAGGAAGCTGTTGCCGGAACGGCTGACAATCCGGAGGGAACTGACGGAAGCTATGTGTTTACGGTAAAGTTAAATAAGGGTGAGTTGTCCGGGACAACGACAGAACTGCAGATTGCAGTAGCTGCGGAGAAATATACGGAAGAGCCTGGCCCGACAGAGGAACCCGGAGCAACGGAAGAACCCAATCCGACGGAAGAACCCGGAGCAACGGAGGAACCCGGCCCGACAGAGGAACCCGGAGCAACGGAGGAACCCGGCCCGACAGAGGAACCTGGAGCAACGGAAGAACCCAATCCGACGGAAGAACCCGGAGCAACGGAGGAACCTGGACCGACAGAGGAACCCGGCCCGACAGAGGAACCTGGAGCAACGGAGGAACCCGGAGCAACGGAGGAACCCGGAGCAACGGAGGAACCCGGAGCAACGGAGGAACCTGGACCGACAGAGGAACCCGGACCGACAGAGGAACCTGGACCGACAGAGGAACCCGGAGCAACGGAGGAACCCGGCCCGACAGAGGAACCTGGACCGACAGAGGAACCCAATCCGACGGAAGAACCTGGAGCAACGGAGGAACCCAATCCGACGGAAGAACCCGGACCGACAGAGGAACCAGCACCGACGGAAGAGCCTGGGACGACAGAGGAACCAGCACCGACGGAAGAGCCGGGTCCGACAGAGGAACCCACGCCTACGCAGGAGCCGGGTCCGACAGAGGAACCCACGCCTACGCAGGAACCCGGTACAACAGAGGAACCTGACCCGACAGAGCCTCCGAAACCCATAGAATCCGGTGAGCAGATGAAACAGCTGTTCCAGGATGTACTGGAAGCATTCCGGGATGTGAATGCCGCCAACAGTCCGGAGGAGAAAGCGGCGGCAGTGGAAACACTTGTGGACACAGTAAAGAGTGTTTTCGTGACAGCAGCGGATAAGGCACAGAAGGCTGAGAAGGCAAAAGACCTGCTGAAGAACAAAGCCCTGGACACCATGAGACAGATTGATGAGAAAATATCTGAACTGACAGGGAGAAGAGTCGCCGTGGTACAAGAGGGAATGGACGCGGTAGCAGAGGTTGTGAATAAGGAAGTCAATGTGCCGCAGGATATGGACGGAGAGATACGGGTAAATAAGATATCCGTGCCTTCCGGACTGAACGCAGGCGCAGCAGTGGCTTACGAATTCGGTCTGTACTATGGCACCAGGGATGTACCGCCCACAGAGTGGCAGAGGTATGCAGCATTTGAGGTGCCGATGGCTATTACCCTGAAGCTTCCGGAAGAGATTGAAAACAGCAGACCTGTCAGGGTTTACCATTTTGCGGACGGCAGCAGCGAAGGGGAAGAGGTATACAGCGAGCTGACGGATGACAGAACTGCAGTTACCTTTATCGCTGACGGATTCAGTATCTATGTGATTCTGAATGAAACCGGTGAAACGGGAGAGCCGGGAGATGATGCGGATGTACCTGGAAGTGACAATGCCGGAGACAGCAATCCCGGGACGTCTGCTCCTGCAGGCAGCGGGCCCGTCAGCCCCAAAACATATGATGACAGCATTGACTTTGCGGCGCATAATGCCGGAAATGCCAAAACCGTTGGTTTGGCGGCAATCCTGTTCTTTGGTATATGGTGCTATACAAGGAAAAGGAAAGAGAAATGATAAGCTAAGATTAATATGGAAATATAGTTATCTGTAAAATTCCCTTCCGGAGTCGGTAACGGTTTCGGAGGGGATTTTTTATCTTCAAAAATTACCCTTTTTCCAGTTTTTTTCTTATTGTTTTCCTGCTATGAAAAAGATATAGTGTAATCTAGGGTTATTGTCTTTACAGAAGCGGTTCTGAAAATTACAATGAAGAAGGGGCGACTATGAAGATATTGATAGCGGATGACGAGGATTACACCAGGGAGGGCCTGATGGAGGAGATCGCCTGGGAGGAATTTGGGATAGACGAGATCATGCAGGCGGTGAACGGAGAGGAAGCGCTGAAAATCGTGAAGTGGTTCCGTCCGGATATCGTATTGTCGGATATCCGGATGCCGAAGATGGACGGAATCGCTTTTGCGGAGGAGATGGTGCGGCTGATTCCCGGAAGCAAGCTGATCTTTATGAGCGGTTACATGGAGACGGATTATCTCAAAAGCGCCATCCGCCTGTCCGTAATCGATTATATCGAGAAGCCCGTCGATATAGCCCAGGTGAAAAAGGCGCTGCGGCGTGCGGTGGACGAGATTGTCAGGGAGAAGAAGACCAGGGAGGCGGACCAGGTGAACCGGGAGTTCCATCAGCAGAAGCTTTTCGAGCTGCTGACCCACCGAGACAGTGACGTGCGGACGGTGGAGAAACTGGCTGGGGAAGTGTGCTTTCCCATGACGGGGCAGTATGTGTGCATAGAGGTGCAGTTTCCCAGAAACAGGAAAAACACGGGCGGCGAACTGGAACAGGTGTTGGAGATGGTCTCGGGTATTGAGGCAAAGGGCATTGGCACCTGGAGGGAGGATTCCTGCTTTGAGGTACTCCTGTCCTACCCGGAGAAAGCGCGCTACCGACTGGCGCCCCTGTATCAGAGGATCCTTGAGAGATGGCCGGAGAGCAAGCTGGCTTTGGGAATCGAGGCGGGAGACTGTAAGAATATATACAACAGCTGTAAGACGGCCAGGGCTGCCATGAACTGTGCGTTTTATCAGCCGGATCAGAGGATGTTTGAGATTGATGAGGCAATTTTACAGAAAAGGTTTATGGAGCCTGGCATCTACGGCGCTTTTCTGCGGGTACTGCCGGAGGGGCCTAAGAAGCTGTCGGAGTGGTTTCACAGCGTGTTCGGAGACTTGGCTTCAAGGAAATATTACCAGAAGGAGCAGGTGTACACGCTGATGATCTCCCTGCTGACGGCGGTGTTCCGGCAGTATCCGGAGATCTGTGACAGGCTGCCCCGGCTGTGCGGGGAGGAACAGCTCCAGGCCCATATCCTGGGGATGGACAGTCTCCGGGAGATGCAGGATTTTATGGAGAAGATACTGGGATGCGTCCAAGAGCGGGAGGAGGCGTTGTCCGGTTGCGGCAGGGTGATTCGGGGCGTAGTGGACTATATCGCTGCCCATTATGGGGAGGAGAATCTGAGCAATGCCCAGATAGCGGAGTATTTTCACTTTTCTCCGGCGTACATGAATGTGTTGTTCAAACAGGAGATGAAGGTCACATTGAAACAATACCTGAGCAGCTACCGTCTGGAGAGAGCTAAGAGGCTGTTGGAACAGGATTATATGAAGATTACGGAGATCGCCGAAAAATGCGGTTATGCCAATGCGAATTACTTCGCCAAGGTGTTTCGGGACAGCGTGGGGATGACGCCGGTGGAATACAGGGAGAGTTGTGAAGCAGGCAAATAATTCCACCTGTGCTAATCCAATGGCTCGTCTTCATTGCAATAGTATGCGCGCAGACAAGCAATTGAATCGCAGCCGCACAGGTGGAGATAATTTCCGGGCGGAATGCCGGGGAAGCTGTTGGCTTTGGGCGGGTGTTTTTCGGAGTGTGAAAGACAAGCGGGAGCGGGTGTCGGGGGAATTTCATGTGGAAGGAATTGCCGTGCGGGAAGACAACCGCACGGCGGGATTTGCGAGGGTATTGCGTATGGGAAAAATCAGGGAATGGTTCCGAAACGCTTCTCTGAGGGGGAAGATTCTTTTGCTCATCGTCCTTGGGGGCATTCTGCCTCTGGGCATCGTGATGGGTATTTCCTTTTATGTAGTCAGGGGGCAGACGGAAGAAAGGCTGATTTATGCCCTGAATCAGGGGTATACCCAGGTGTATCAGGCAGTGGGGGACAAGCTGTCCAGGCTTCACAATATTTCCACGCTGTTTGCGGTAAATGATATGACCAGCCCGGTGCTGCGATTTGACGACAGGGAAATGGATGTGGCGGAGCAGCTGATGTTGTTTGAAAATATCAATTCCTATGCCTACGGCCTGGAAATGACACTGGATTCCAGCAATATCATCTTCTTTATTGAAGACGACTATTTAGTAGTCAATACCCAGAGCAACCGGTATCATCCGCTGACGGATGCCTATGGGTCCCAGTGGTATCGGAGCCTCAGGGAGAACAACGGGCGGCCTGTGTGGGTGCTTCTGGACGGAAGCGGGAAGAGCGGTTCTTATGCGGCCATTGCCAGGGAGCTGTGGAATCCGGATGACTACAGCCAGACTGTGGGAATCCTGGCTATTATGATGGAACAGAAAAATCTGGACAATATGCTGCAGAATTCCCATGAGGAACAGACACTGTATCTGGAGACGGCGGACGGCACCCTGCTGGCATCCAATGTGCAGGAGGAACTGTCCAGGCTTTCCATTTCGGAGCGGAATGTGGATGACAGGGAATTTCGCAGCATCCTTCTGGACGGGGTTTCCTGTTATGCCAGAAGCTGTCGCATTGACGGGTCCAATGTGTATCTGGTGTCTGTCATTCCGAAAGAGGCTGTGCGGAGAAGCATCAATGTACTCAACGGCAACATGGGGCTGATGTTTGTGGGGGTATGCCTGCTGATGCTGGTGGTGATGGGAATCATGGTCAAGTCCATAACGGGCCGGCTGAAGCTTTTGAAAGAACAGATGCTGCGGATCAGGGAGGGTAATATCTGCAAGATGGAGGAAGGCTCCTCCCGGGATGAGATCGGGCAGCTTATCGGCAATTATAATGTGATGGTGGACAGGGTGGAGGAGCTTCTGCAGGAGCAGTATACTTTGGGCCAGGAGAAGGTGCAGGCGGAGCTGCGGGCCCTGCAGTCCCAGATCAATCCTCATTTCCTGTACAATACCCTGGATATGATCGGGTGGATGTCCCAGAAAAAGGAGTCGGAGAACATCCGCAGCGTGGTTCAGGCCATGTCCCGATTTTACAGGCTGACCCTAAGCAAGGGGAAGGACATTGTACTTATCCGGGACGAGGTGGAGATGTGCGAGGCTTATATGGAGATACAAAAGCGGCGGTACAAGGGGCGCATCTGCTATGAGGTGGAAGTGGATGAGGATATTCTGGACTGCCTGATCCCGAAGATTACCCTGCAGCCCTTTTTGGAAAACGCCATTATCCACGGCATCAACGAAAAGGAGGACGGGCGCGGCATGGTGATCTTAAACGGCTGGATGGAGGACGGACGCATTACTTTAAGCGTCACCGACGACGGGGAGGGGATGACTCAGGAGGACAAGGGTAAATCCCATCAGGGCAGCCATTACGGCCTGACCAATATTGAACACAGGCTGAAACTGTTTTTCGGAGAATGTATCCCGGTGCAGATTGAGAGTTCGCCCGGGATAGGCACCTGCGTGATCATCAATATCCCCATCCGGACGGAGGCGGAAGAGGCGGTGGGGAATGAAGGGTGACAGGAAGGCGCGGGAATCGGCAGGGAGGCATTTTATGGTGGGTGAGAAGCTGCGGCAGGGTGGGGCAGGTGCTCCTGTAAAGTCCCGGGAGCGCCGTGCATATGTGACGGATAACGCATCGGAATTCCGGGAGCGGCATATGTATGCAGCGGACGGAATGGCGGAGTCCGGAATGCGGCGCGTTTACATGGCGGATGGTTCTGCGGAGGCGCGGCAGCGGCGGAAGTCTGCGGAAAGAGGACTCATGAGTGTCAGCGGACAGGGCAGAACTGGGGCAGAGCGGGATTTTGCGGCAGGAGACAGCAGGAAACAGACAGGAGGGGCTGCTTCGGGACAAGCGGCGGAAAGGCAGGCAGCAGGTTTACGGGTGGGCAGGAAGCGGAGAAGAGTTGCGGTCCTGTGCCTGGCGGCCATGCTTTTCGGCGGCTGTGCCAGGGGGACGGAGACGGAAGAAGGGGAAGAAAGGAAAGAGCCCATCGTCAATTTCCGCGCCATCACTCTGGGGAACATGCCGGAAGGGGGAATGGACGAAATTTACCGGCAGCTGGACGCCCTTACCATTCCGGAGCTGAACTGTACCCTGCGGTTTGAGTTCATTCCCTGGGGAAACGAGAGGAGGCAGCTGAATATCGTGACTGCTTCCGGGGAGTATGACTTTATTCCCGGAGGCGTGTTTTCCGACTACAGAACATTAGTCTATAAAAATGCATTTCTGGACATGAATCAGTATCTGGATGCGGTTCCGGCACTGGCGGAGCATTATGCTTATTTCGACGAAAATGCCCTGAAAAAGTGTGAGATCAACGGAGGCCTGTACGGACTTCCCCAGTTCGGGCAGGGCGGAATCGCCAGTGCTGGGGAGGGCTTTTTCTACAGGGAGGATCTGCGCCGTGAATGGGGGCTGGAGGAGGTTTGTGACCTGGAGAGCATGGAAGCTTATCTCTACCGGGCAAAGCAGGACGAGCGGTACCGGGACACGCCCCTGGTGACGGACAACCGGGTGTGGAGCAGCCTGTGGCTTCTGATCACAAAGGGAAAGTATCAGGAGGTGAACAGCAGTCTGGAGACACCTTTTGTGGTGGTGGAGGCGGAAAATCCCTATAAGGCGCTGAACCGCATGGAGACGCCGGAATTTAAAGAGGTATTGTCCTATATCTGGAAATGGAAGCGGGACGGCATTCTGGATTCCGACATGCTGTCAAGATCCGACAATGAGGGGGAGCTTGGGAGGCAGCTGATTCTGGAGGATCAAAAGCCCTGCGAGACCAACAATCCCATTTGGTCCATCAATACCCACTGGATACCGGCCTTATATGAGAGGCATCCGGAGTGGGAATTTAATTTTTATCCGTATCTGGCTCAGTACGATACCTATTATGTGGGTTCTCTGGCCGGAGCGTCCGTGATCTCCATATCGGCGAAAGTCACGGAGCCGGAGCTGGCAATGAAGCTGCTGGAAAAAATCCATACGGATATCCGGTATTATTCTCTGGTGGCCTATGGGGTGGAGGGAAGCAACTATAACCTGGTGGACGGAAAAATCAGCATGGACGGCATCAACTCCCAAAACCGCTTTGCCTGGACTGCTGTCATGGATGATGTAATGAGCTATGAGGCGGTTCCGGTAAACAAAAAATGGGACGAGGAAGTATACCTTGCGCTTCCGGACTGGAACACGGAACCCGGAAAAACAGTGAAAGACGATCCCCTGGACGGATTTTCCTTTGTGTTGTCGGGGAGGGAACAGACGGCTGTGGAGCGGGTATGGCTCCAGTATTTTCAGCCGCTGGTGTGCGGGTACGGCGAGGATTACCTGGAGGCTCTCGACGCGGCAAACCAACGTCTGTACGAGGCGGGCTTTGACAGATATCTGGAGGCAATTCAGGCACAGCTGGACAATTATGCCGCAGGGGGTTCGGAGGCAGAGGCGGTTCCGTCCATGGAGCTGGCGGACTGAGGCGCTTTGGATGCGTTAGAGTCTGGTATGAGGACTTTTACAACAGGATTCAGTTGCGCAAAAAGGTCAGCCGATGTGCTGAACCGATTCGTTTTATAAGGGAAAGGCAGGAGAAGAGACATGAATTTATTCAGCTTAAATTCCCCGTTTGCAAGGGGGGCGAATAAACTGGTGATGATGCTGTATGCGGGAATCCTGTGGTTTCTGTGCAGCATCCCCATCATTACCATGGGGGTCTCCTCGGCCGCTTTATATGAAGTGCTTCTGAAGGCGGTGAAAAACCAGGAGGGTTATATTACAGGCAGCTTTTTCCGGGCTTTCCGGGGGAATCTGAAGCAGGGGCTGCAGCTGGGGATTCCCCTGCTTTTGGCGCAGTTCGTTTTTGCGTTTAATCTTTTCTATTACGGCGTATTGGGGGGAGAGGGGTTCCGGATTCAGACAGCGGTGTTTGCCGTTTTGTCCCTGCTGACCCTGACGGCATTCTCCTTTGTATTTGCCGTGATGGCGAAATTTGAGAACTCTGCCTCCGGGCATTTCCGGATGGCTGTGGCGCTGATGGCCCGCTGTCCCGGGTGGACTGCTGCAATTTTGGTGATCCAGGCGCTGACCGTGTTTCTGACCTGGTTTTTCGTGTATTTTCCGGTCCTGTTTATCATGGGAATCAGCGGATACATGCAGGCGGCTGTTTTTGATCATATTTTTCAAAGTCTGATCGACAGAGGGGTGATAGAGGAGGAGAGCGGCTCATAAGCCAATGCCCGGTTTGCCGGAATAAACAATGTCTGCCCTGTTCACACCAGGCAAAGACAGCATCTCTCACTGAAAGGTGAAGCCTTTGCCTGGGATCCTCTGCCTTTGGAGTGATGTTTCTGCGGAGGGTGTCTGTTAGCACAGATGTTCTTCTTTATCTTCTATATATCGTAATTCACAGAGAGTTTCAAGCGCTTTTTCATTGGTGTTCCGCTTTTATGCTTGTGAGCTTAATTATTTACCGCTTTTTTGTCTCGCATGGCATAAGCATATCTTCAAAAATTACCCTGTTTCTAGCATTTTTAATATAGGTTTCCCTCTTTTTACATTCTAAAATAAACTTAACAAGCAAAACAGCCTCCGGATGTAAGAAAATATCTGAAAATTCCAGGATATTATCCGGCCGGGGATACAACTGAAAAGAGGAGGGAACACAGTGAAAAAAGAAAAGACAAAGTCTGTCAAACCCTACAAAGAGCATCTTGGCTTTGTGGGCGGACTGCAGGAACTCTGGAAGCATAAGCTGCTGTATCTGATGACGCTTCCCACCATTATATGGGTATTGATTTTCTGCTACTATCCCATGTACGGCGTGCTCATCGCGTTTAAGGATTTCAGCTATAAAGAGGGCATCTGGGGCAGTCCCTGGGTGGGGCTTAAGAATTTTCAGTTCCTGTTTAATTACAAGGGCGTGGGCAGGATTTTCTTCAATACGATATTCCTGAATGTGCTGTTTATCGCAACAGGAACCATCATGTCCATCATCCTTGCACTGGTGTTCGTGGAGATAAAGAATAAGGTTTACAACAAGGTGGTACAGACCATCGCAATCTTCCCTCATTTCGTATCCTGGACCGTGGTTGCCATGTTCATGAGCGGCATTATCGGAGGGAGCGGTATCATGACCAGGTGGATTATGGAGAACGGCGGGGAGGACCCGGCTTTCTATACCAGTCCGGGCTGGTGGCCGCTGATTCTGGTGCTGCTGAAGCTCTGGCAGGGGGCAGGATACGGAACCATCGTGTACGTGGCGGCCATCACCGGCTTTGACCAGGAAATGTACGAGGCGGCCAGGGTGGACGGGGCCACCAGGATGCAGCAGATCACAAAGATCACGCTGCCTTTGCTGAAGACCACGGCCATCATGCTGACCATCATGAGCGTGGGCAAGATATTCAACGGCGACTTCGGTATGATTTATGCGCTGGTGGGAGACAATGCTTCCCTGTATTCTACAACCGATGTAATTGACACTTTTGTATACAGGGCCCTGCGGCAGCTGAATAATCTGGGAATGAGTACCGCAACAAGCTTTTTCCAGTCCATTGTAGGGTTGGTTCTGGTATTTACAACTAACTTTATCACTAAAAAAGTAGAGCCGGATGCTGCTATCTTCTAGGTGTGGAGCTTATTGCACACGGAAGAATGCCGGGCGGACAAAGTCCGCTTCAGGCAGACATCTTTCTCACGGACTGTTTGTGCCGGCGGTACGGGAAGGGTGAGTGGGATGAAGAAAGCTCATTTGAGCAGGAAGGAAATGAAATGGGAAAAACAACGATAAAAGGAACTGCCATCAAAAAGTCCGGTGGCGAGAAAATATTCGAGGTGGTGGTGTACGTCATTGCCACAGTCTTCTGTATCTACTGCCTTTTCCCCTTTGCCATTATCCTGGGGAGCAGCTTTGAGACGGAAGCCAATTTTGCCACAAACGGTTTTCCGATTATTCCGAAGGATTTTACCCTGCAGGCCTACAAGGTTGTACTGGGGGATGCGCAAATCTTCCGGGCTTACGGGGTTACTATTTTTACAACGGTTGCGGGAACCGTCTTCAGCATGTTCCTGACCATTACCATGGCGTATCCCCTTTCTCTGAAGAAGGTGAAGTTCCGTAACGTGATTACGTTTTTTGTATACTTTACCATGCTGTTCGGAGGCGGACTGGTTCCTACATACTTACTGATCACCAAGAATCTGGGACTGAAGGACAATATTCTGGTTCTGATCATCCCGGTAGCTTTCGGGGCATGGAACATGTTCCTGATGCGGAATTTTTTCAACGGTATCCCTCGTGAACTATCGGAATCGGCTTACATGGACGGCGCTAACGACTTTCAGATTCTGTGGAAGATTGTGCTTCCGGTATCCGTGCCGGGGATTGCAACCTTAAGTCTGTTTTATGCGCTGGGTTATTGGAATCAGTGGTTCAATGCCATGCTGTATCTGGATAACAGTAAACTCTTCCCTCTCCAGTATCTGCTGATGCGTATGTTGCGAAACGCGGATGCCATGAGGGAGATGGCCAGGAGTACAGGAGTATCAGCGGGGGAAATTCCCACCAACTCGCTGCGGATGGCTACCACCGTAGTTGCCATTGGCCCCATTATTTTCCTGTATCCTTATGTGCAGAAATACTTTACCAGCGGGCTTACTGTTGGGGCGATCAAAGGTTAACGAAAAAACGTTATTTCTTCCTGCCGCTGCCGGAAGCAAATCCAAGGTACGGCAGGGATGCAAATAAAAAAGTATCGGCCGGAAATGCTCTGCCATGAGTGGGTAGAGGAGGGGCGGATGCGGAACTAAAAATAGGAGGAGAATAAGAATGAAAAACAAGGTTTTCAAAAAGACCATGGCATTGGCTCTGGCTGGAGCAATGACATTGTCCATGGCAGCCTGCGGCAATGACGACGCAGGAGACAGCAGCCAGGAAAGCAGTCAGCAGTCCGAACAGCAGGAATCTCCCGTAGAAAGCACGGATGGAAGTTCTGAGGAATCTTCCGGTGAAGAGTCTTCCGAGGAAAGCGGCCAGGCAGAGGCACCCCAGATTGAGGACACCACCATCAATATCCGTGTCATGAACGAATTCCGCAACCTGGACAAAGTTCTGGCGAAATATGAGGAAATGACCAAAGACGATCCTATCATGAGTAAGATTCATCCGGAATTTACCTGGGTAGCCGGCGGCGATTACAAGGATAAGCTGACTACGGCCATGATCGGGCAGGAAGATTTTGACCTGATGTTCTGCGGAGGCTGGCATGGATTGACTACATTTATCCAGGACGGCAACTTTAAGGATCTGTCATCTTATTTTAACAATGATGCATTCTCCGGGCTGAAGAGCGCTTTCTCCGAGGATTTTGTACAGGCTATGACTTCCTATATCCGTCAGGAGGACGGTTCTTATCAGAAGGGTATCTACGGCATCAACCTGGCGACTTTCTATGAGGATACCCGTGGCTTTATGTACCGCGAGGATCTGCGCAAGAAATATGACTGCGCACCCATTACGGACGAAGAGAGTCTGTTAGAGTTTGTGAAGACCGTACAGGAGAATGAAGAAGGCATGATTGGTGTAAGCCTCTGGAATTTCTTCCGTATGGATTCTCCCTGGTATTCCGGGAAGCATGACCATGTGTTCACACAAGATAATGTAAACGTCCTGGGAGACCAGACTTGGATATGGGTAGGCTTAAGCGACGATAACAAGACAGTACTCAATGCGGTGGTCCCCGGCGATTCTGCGGAAGAATTTGCCAAGATGCCCGCCGGTTATCAGGATGATTTTATCACTGAGTTTATCGTGGACCGCACAAAATGGAATCCTTACCTGAATCCCAGTCGCGGCGGCACCGACACAGTGGAGAAACCTGCTGCCATCTCCTACAGCACCTTAAGCGAATATGAAAGTAAGGTAAAAGGGGCCCTGGAAACCAATCCCGATGAAGAGTATGGCTTCTATGTGACAGAAGACGCACAGCGCAATATGGAAGCCGGCGCAGTGATTTGCGATATGGCAACCAATAACTGGCTTGTAGTTCCCGAGTGGTCCGAGAAGACCGATGCGGTAATGTACTTCCTTGACTGGATGTTCGGTAATCAGGAAGCCCATGACCTGTTCGAACTGGGTATCGAAGGCGAGGACTGGGAAGCAGTCGGCACAGACGGCTATAAGAAACTGGATATCGATGAGAACATCGCATACTCCATGCCTACCTATTCCTTTACACAGAACCCTGCCTACATAAGGGTAAGTGAGTTCGTAAGCGAGAATCCTGAGATCAAGTCCCGTTTTGACTATATGTATGATCCTTCCACTTATGAGCTGAGCCCGCTGTCCGGTTTCGTGTTTGACACCACTAACGTGGAAACCCAGATTGCCAATGTGTCCGCTCTTTCCAATGAGCTGCAGCTGACCATCTCCATGTACGATGCGGATGAGGCAGTAGAGAAGATCAAACAGTGGCATGAGGATGCTGCGGCAGTAGGCCTTGAGGAAATCCGTGCGGAACTGATTTCCCAGATTCAGGCATTCCTTGATGCTAAGAATGCAAATTAAATAACGAACCACATGTTTTAGGGAAGAGGCGGTCACAGGCGGAGAGGTTGCGGCCGCTTTTCTCATGAGGGCTTTTTGCGTCTGCCATATTTTGTACTACATTTCATACTTCTATTTATACTCACGAGCGATGAAATTTGCCATAATGTCCCCGGCATCTTTCGCTCGTGAGCCGGGATGCATGGCAAGTTTCAATGAGCGTCAGTATATATTGGAGAAGGAAGAGGGCATCTGCGGCAGGGACAGTTGACAGCAGGATCTGACAATAGCGAAAGTGACGTCTGCAGCAGGATTTACCGCAAACAGAAAGCAGAGGAGAAAAAATGAGCAAAATATATCATGTCTCAAAAAAAGGATCAGACCGGAATCCGGGGACGGAAGCAGCCCCGTTTCTTACTATACAGAGAGCGGCGGATGCGGCGGAAGCAGGAGACAGGGTTGTAGTACATGAAGGGGTATACAGGGAGTGGGTCAGGCCGCGAAAAGGGGGCTTAAGCGACAGCTGCAGGATTGTGTATGAGGCCGCCGAGGGAGAGCATGCGGTCATCAAAGGCTCGGAGCGGATTACCGGTTGGAGCAGGGTACAGGGGAATGTGTGGAAGGTATGCCTGGACAATGGATTTTTCGGAGCATTCAATCCTTATACCTGTCCTGTGAAGGGGGACTGGATTGTAGGACCATTGGACTGTGAGGTACATACGGGGGAAGTGTATTTAAACGGCATGTCCTTCTATGAGGCGGCGTCCTTGGAAGCGATTTATGAGCCGGTGAAACGGTATGCCAGCCGTCTGGAAACCTGGGGAGGCCGGGAGGAGAAAATCCTGAAGCCGGACAACACCTTATACCAGTGGTACTGTGAGACAGACGGGGAGACCACCACGATCTATGCCAATTTCCAGGGAGCGGATCCAAATGAGGAAGAGGTGGAAATCAATGTAAGGAAAGCCTGCTTTTTCCCGGAGAAAACAGGGCTGAATTACATCACAGTCCGGGGATTTGAGATGATGCATGCCGCCGCATCCTGGGCGCCGCCCACCGCCATGCAGGAGGGGCTGTTGGGGCCGAACTGGGGTAAGGGCTGGATCATCGAAGATAATGATATCCACGATTCCAAATGCAGCGGTATCAGCATCGGCAAAGAGGGAAGCACGGGCGATAATGAATTTACGAAATACCATAGAAAGCCGGGCTACCAGTATCAGATGGAAGCGGTGTTCAGGGCCAGGAATATAGGATGGGGAAAGGAGAGGATCGGTTCCCATATCATTCGGGGCAATGTCATTCACGACTGCGGGCAGAACGGAATCGTGGGCCATCTGGGCTGTGTGTTCAGTGAGATTTATGGGAATGAGATTTATAATATTGCGGTAAAACATGAGTTTTACGGCCATGAAATCGCCGGGATCAAGCTTCACGCGGCCATCGATGTGCAGATTCATCACAATTACATCCATAACTGCACATTGGGAACCTGGCTTGACTGGCAGGCTCAGGGAACCAGGGTGAGCGGCAATATCTATGACGAAAATAACAGGGATCTGATGGTGGAAGTAACCCATGGCCCTTATCTGGTGGATAACAATATTTTTACATCTCCATATACATTTGACAATGCGGCCCAGGGGGGCGCTTATGTCCATAACCTCTGCTGCGGGTTTACCAATCATTATCCGGTTCCGGACAGGGCTACGCCTTACCATCTGCCTCATTCTACGGAGGTGTTGGGGACAGTTCCTGTCTATGGTTTTGACGACAGGTGGTACCGGAATATTTTTGTGGGAGGAGCGGAAGAGGGGCGTTCTTACGGGACGGCTCTGTACAACGGAGCCCCGGTTTCCATGGAGGAGTACACGGAGCGGTATCATTCTCTTGGAAGGGGGGATGTGGAACAGTTTGCACAGGTGAAGCAGCCGGCTTATATAGACGGAAATGTGTACCTGAACGGTGCGGGGCATTTTGACAAGGAAGAGGTATTCTGTGAGGACGCCATGGATCCGGAGGTGAAGGTCATCCGGGAAGAGGGTGCGGTTTATCTGGAGATCACACTGCCCAGGGAGAGTCTTGAGCTGCCCGGAGAGGTGATTTCCACGGAAAAACTGGGGATGCCCCGAATCGTGGAGCAGCGGTATGAGGCGCCGGATGGTTCTGCTCTTCGCCTTGGGGAGGATATGGCGGGAATTAAGAGGGGAGAATGTCCTCTTCCCGGGCCGTTGGAACTTCATGAAGGACGGAATAAAGTTAAGATATGGACAGACGGCAGCATAGCGCCGGAGAGGACGACGAGTGTATAAAATGGAAAACAAAAAAGACGCTTTACGCATCCACCCCGTTCCCAGGGGGATGGTATTGCAGGAGGATTTCTGCCTCCGGGTTCGTAGCGTGGGAATGCAGGATTGGCAGGAGCTGAAGGCCTACCGGGTGAAGGTGGACATGCACGATGTGCGCTGCGCATCCATGGCCTATTTCGATTTCAGCGGCAAAGTGGAGGTGGAGATTACCTTCCCGAAATTTTATACGGTGTACAGGGTGGACATCCGTCCGCTGTCCCTGGGGATTTTGCCGGAAATAGGGGCGAAGAGGATTACTTTCGTACTTGATAAGCCGGCGAACCTGTCGGTGGAGGTGAATAAAGACCGCTTCCACAACCTGCATCTCTTTGCCGGGGCGATAGAAGAGGTGCCGGACAAGGCGGGGGAGAATGTACTGGTGGTACAGGGTTCCCTTGACAGGCCCGGATTTCTTGGGGACGGCATCAATGCCCGGCTGGAAGCCATGCCGAAGGACAGGATGCTCTATGTGGAGCCTGGTATTTATTATATCGGGGAGTGCATCTGGCACCTGCCGTCTCACACTCATATTTACCTGGAAGGCGGTGCTGTCCTTATGGGTGGCCTGGCTATGGAGCATGCCGAGGATGTGTATATCAGCGGCCGAGGGATCCTGTATCTGGCGGATTATCACAGGTTTACCAGTATAAACGGTATAAGAATAGGAAATTCACGCAATATCAATATTGAAAATATAATATTTATCAATCCGCCTCATTACACGGTGGCTTTGGGGAACTGCGAAAATGTGGCGATTCGCAGCATCAAATCTTTCAGCTGTGAGGGATGGAGCGACGGTGTGGACATGATGAGCTGCAGACGTGTGTTGGTGGAAGGGTGTTTCCTGCGCACATCGGACGACTGCGTGGCAATCTACGGCAGCCGCTGGGACAATCACGGCGGGAGCAGGGAGGTTACAGTGCGGAACATGACCCTCTGGGCGGACGTGGCTCATCCCACCATGATAGGCGTCCACGGAGACCACAGGGAGGAAGGGGATGTCATAGAGGAGATTATATTTGAAAATATCGACATCCTGGAGCACCATGAATTTCAGCCCGGCTACCTGGGGGTACTGGCCATCAATGCCGGGGACAAGAACCTGGTGCGGAAGGTGACCTACCGGAATATTCGGATAGAACCCTTTGAACACGGAAAGGTTCTGGATTTCCAGGTGAAGTGGAATAAGGACTACAATCCCGCACCTGGCAGGGGAATCCGGGATATCCTGGTGGAGAATGTCCGGGTGATATCCGGGGACGGGGAAGAGCTTTCCGTGATTGCGGGATACAACGCGGAATTTCTGGTGCGGGATGTGCGGATCCGGGACTTTTACCGGGATGGCAGGAAGATGGAGAGCCTGGAGGAGGCTGGCATCGTGGTGGGAGAGTTCGCTGAGAATGTGAGGCTTGAGTAAGGGAGGAGTACGCTTTCATCGGCGCAAGGCAGTACGCGGTGTGGGACATCGGCCACGCCACCATTCCCATGCCAGGGTTCTCCATCATCTATATCAAGAAGACGGGCAGGACACCCAGGTCCACCGCTATCACATTGACCTTTCCCGATGGGCAGGCTGTTGCATACGAATCCGAGAATGTGATCCTGGAAGCGTTTATTAAGGAATACATTGCCGAGAAAAGGCTTTTTCCATACATCCCTTTCTATATCGCCTTGAAAAGCAGCGCGAAAAAAGTAGAGCTGGCATCGGTCGATGATCTGTTTTCC
>OFFK01000117.1_pt1 | contig 61860 bp, 55 predicted proteins | sample 1521361 | NCBI WGS metagenome assembly OFFK01 (sample SAMEA3504096, study PRJEB24116) | mouse gut metagenome | biome: mouse gut; feature: mouse-associated habitat; material: faeces | place: Denmark | collected 2011 | reverse complement strand
ACTGATGCACACAAACAATAGAATTCAAAAGCAGAATTCTATTGTCATGAAATGAGCAAAGTACGCTCATGTTGGCGCCTGCTGTCTTGTGATTTTCGTGCAAAATACGCACGAAAACACTTCGCGGAGGCACCTGTGAACAGTAACGATATTTTACGAAATTTTGGCAAAATTTCAGGTTTACAATTGACCGTGGGTATGGTATGATAACATGGTGTGACAGACGGACAAAAGTTCCGTCTCAGCCGACACTCGGGGACGGGATACTCCGCCCCGCTCTTAGTGCCAGGTGGTAAAAGTTGAAGGAGGAAGAGAAATGATTTCAAAGGAAAAGAAGACGGCGATTATGAATGAGTATGCCAGGACGCCTGGCGACACCGGTTCACCTGAGGTACAGGTGGCTGTGCTGACAGCAAGGATTCAGGAGCTTACAGAGCATCTTAAGGTGAATCCCAAGGATCATCATTCCCGCCGCGGTATGCTGAAGATGGTAGGTCAGAGACGCGGATTTCTTGAGTATCTGAAGAAGAAGGATATCGAGAGATATCGTAGTCTGATTGAGAGACTCGGCCTGAGAAAATAAGTTGGATTGCAGATAAAGCAGGCGTGAGATGCGGCAGCATTTCAGGTCTGCTTATTCATAGCAATAAAAGCTGCCGGGGGCAGAAGCTTGTCCCGAGACCGCTGAAAAGGGTATGGAAGCCGCGCTCATGGCTTTTTCAGTAGTTTCGGTACCTTCTGTTCCAGGGCTTTCATGTATGGAACAAGCCGCTGATAATGACGGTGGAATGGAGGAAAAATTTATGTATCAGACTTTCGAGATGGAACTGGCGGGGCGCACGCTGAAGGTTGACATAGGGCGTGTGGGCAAGCAGGCCAACGGATGCGCATTTATGCATTACGGAGATACGGTGGTGCTTTCCACCGCAACCGCATCCGAGAAGCCCAGGGATGGAATTGATTTCTTTCCCCTGAGTGTGGAATACGAGGAGAAGATGTATGCAGTGGGGAAGATTCCCGGCGGATTCAATAAGAGAGAGGGCAAGGCCAGCGAGAATGCCATCCTGACAAGCCGCGTTATCGACAGGCCCATGCGTCCGCTGTTTCCCAAAGACTACCGCAATGACGTGACCCTGAACAACATGGTCATGAGCGTGGACCCTGCGTGCCGTCCGGAACTGGTGGCAATGCTGGGCGCCGCAATCGCAACCTGCATTTCGGACATCCCTTTTGACGGACCCTGTGCCATGACCCAGATGGGACTGGTAAACGGCATGTTTGTCGTCAATCCCTCCCAGGAAGAGTGGAAGAACGGCGACCTGAATCTGACCGTAGCGTCCACCAGGGAGAAGGTTATTATGATTGAGGCGGGAGCTAACGAGGTTCCCGAGGCGAAGATGATCGAAGCCATCTACAAGGCCCATGAGATCAACCAGACAATTATCGCGTTTATCGATAAAATCGTTGCGGAAACAGGTAAACCGAAGCATACCTATACAAGCTGTGCCATTCCGGAGGAGATGTTTGAGGAGATCAGGCGTCTGGTTCCGCCCGAGGAGATGGAGGTGGCCGTATTTACGGATGACAAGCAGATCAGGGAAGAAAACATCCGGAATATTACAGCTAAGCTGGAAGAGGCGTTTGCCGAAAAAGAGGACTGGCTGGCAATTCTGGGCGAGGCTGTCTACCAGTATGAGAAGAAGACGGTGCGCAAGATGATCCTGAAGGATCACAAACGCCCTGACGGACGCGCGATTACGCAGATTCGTCCGCTGGCAGCAGAGGTTGACATTATCCCCAGGGTACATGGTTCCGCCATGTTTACCCGCGGACAGACTCAGATATGCAATGTATGTACACTGGCACCTCTGTCCGAGCAGCAGAAGATCGACGGGTTGGATGAGAACGAGGTGAGCAAGCGCTATATGCATCATTATAACTTCCCTTCCTATTCTGTGGGAGAGACAAAGCCTTCCCGCGGGCCCGGAAGGCGTGAGATTGGCCACGGCGCACTGGCGGAGCGGGCATTGATCCCCGTACTTCCCAGCGAGGAGGATTTCCCATATGCAATCCGCACCGTGTCCGAGACCTTTGAGTCCAACGGCTCCACTTCCATGGCGTCCACCTGTGCTTCCTGCATGTCTCTGATGGCGGCAGGCGTACCCATCAGGAAAATGGTGGCAGGCATCTCCTGCGGACTGGTGACGGGGGACAGTGACGACGACTATGTACTGCTCACCGATATCCAGGGGCTGGAAGATTTCTTCGGGGATATGGATTTCAAGGTGACCGGTACCACGGAAGGCATCACAGCCATTCAGATGGATATCAAGATTCACGGATTGACCAGGCCAATCGTGGAGGGGGCTATCACGAGATGTCGCGAGGCAAGGCTCTTCATCATGGATAACTGCATGAAGCCTGCAATCTCGGCGCCCAGGCCGGAAGTAGGGGCTTTCGCACCGAAGATTATCTCCATCCAGATTGATCCTGAGAGAATCGGTGATGTGGTAGGCCAGAGAGGCAAGACGATCAACGAGATTATCGCCCGCACAGGGGTTAAGATTGATATCACTGATGACGGCAATGTATCCGTATGCGGCACAGACAAGGAAATGATGGACAAGGCTGTGGATATGATACAGATGATTGTCACCGACTTTGAGGAAGGCCAGATCTTCAAGGGCAAGGTAGTCAGCATCAAGGAATTCGGCGCATTTATCGAGTTCGCTCCCGGCAAGGAGGGCATGGTACACATCTCCAAGATTGCCAGGGAGAGAATCAACCGCGTGGAGGATGTGCTTACGCTCGGCGATGTGGTCACGGTGGTCTGCCTGGGCAAGGACAGAATGGGCAGAATCAGCTTCTCCATGAAGGATGTAGCTCAGAAATAGTTAACGGGTATCCCCTGTCTTTTTGGCAGGGGATTTTTTATGCGCAGGTCCGTGTAGTGGAGTTTTGCTGCTGAAGCGGCGCAGGGACCACCCGGCGAGTAGGGATAAAATCTCCCCTATTTGATTGGGAAAGTGCGGTTTGTGGGAGGGTTTTTGAGTTCCGAAGAGACTGGCGAAAACATCCGTATAAATGGTCCGGCAGGGGTGGTTGATGCGGTATGCCCGGACATTTGGGAATCGGAGGGCCCGTCGAGAGTGGAATATCCGGTATTTTGGCTGTTATTTCACATTTATTTATACTTATTTAATTGCATTTCCTGAAAAAGAGTATAAAATATTACGTGTCAGCCAATAATAAAAAGTTTCTTTACATCAGCGCAGTGCCGTGAAGCAGCGGCCCGCTGTCTGCAGGGAGGCAGAATCTATGAGAGAAAAGTTGCAGCGCTTTATGTGGGGACGCTACGGAAATGATAATTTGAATCAGTTTTTACTGTCGGTTGCTTTTATCGCCCTTATTATTTCGTTTTTCGGCGGGGGACTGTTTTACTTTGTGGCAACCATAGTTATGGGAGTGGCGTATTTTCGCATGTTTTCCCGCAATATCAGCAGACGTTCGGCGGAGAATCAGCAGTACCTGAAGCAGCGGATGAAGGTCAGGGGGATTTTTACAAAAAAGAAAAGGGAATGGGGACAACGTAAACTGTATCATATCTACAGATGTCCCAACTGTAAACAGAAAATTCGTGTACCCAGGGGCAGGGGCAGGATCGCCATCAGCTGCAGAAAGTGTGGAAACGAATTTGTGAAGAAAAGTTAACGGCAGATAGAACGCAGACGATTGTCTTGAATACATGGAGGTTTCGGGATGTTCGGATATATCATGATAAATAAGGCCGAAATGAAATTTAAGGAATTTGACGTCTATCATTCTTTTTACTGCGGCATCTGTCGGGACCTGAAGCGGAAATACGGGGTTTGCGGACAGCTGGCTCTCAGTTATGACATGACTTTTCTGGCAATACTGCTGTCAGGCCTGTATGAACCCGAAACCAGGCGGGGAAGCACCAAGTGCGCGGCACATCCCTTTGAGAAGCATGAGACCAGAAATAATATATACACGGAATATGCCGCGGATATGAATATGCTTTTTGCATATTATAAATGTCAGGATGACTGGGAGGATGAGAGGAAGGTATGGAAGCTGCTCTACGGAAAGCTTCTGGAGGGAAAGACGCAGAGGCTCAGGGGCGTATATGAGGAGAAGATCAGGAAGATCCATCTGCTGATGCAGGACTTCTCGGATGCCGAAAAATCAGGCAATGCGGACATTGATATGCTGGGAGGGCTTTTCGGCAGAGTCATGGCGGAAATGACGGCCGTGCGTGAGGATGAGTGGGCGGAAAGCTTGCGCCGCCTGGGATTTTTCCTGGGAAAATTCATTTATCTGTGCGATGCCTACGAGGACATAGAGCAGGATATCAAAAAGGGTACGCCGAACCCACTGAAGCATAAGTATGAAAGCATGGATTTTGAAGAGGAATGCAAGGCCATACTGATGATGATGATGTCAGAATGCTGTAAGGAGTTCGAGCGTCTGCCCATTCTGGAAAATGTGGAAATTCTCCGCAATATTCTGTATTCCGGCGTATGGTGCAGATACGGGGCCGTTCGGGGGAAGCGCAGCCAGGGGCAGGCGGCAGGGAAGCATTGACATCGTCTGGACTCCGGGGAACCGGAATGCGCCGTTTTTTGTGCCGTGAAGCGAAATGCGCCAAGAAGACCGGCAGCGGGGGAGTCCCTGAAAGCCAGCCTTGCGGCAGCTTCGGCACAGACATGATAAAGAGAAATCAGATTCCGTAATTCTGCGGAATATGTGGGGATGCCGGATAAAGGTACTTGATACAAGACAGGGTCCTGAAAGGCGGTACATTGTACACGGCCCGTTTTGGCTTCGGCAATCCCGGAAAAAGAGGCAGATATGTATGACCCTTACAGTGTACTTGGTATAAGCAGAAATGCTTCCGAGGAAGAGATAAAAAAGGCATATAAGACATTGAGCCGCAGGTATCATCCGGATGCCAATGTCAACAACCCCAATAAAGCGCAGGCAGAGGAGAAGTTTAAGGAAATCCAGGGGGCTTATCAGCAGATCATGAAGGAGCGTACTTCCGGATACGGGGGCAGCAGCTATGGAAATCCCGGATATGGGGGGAAAGCATACGGCGGTTCCGGATATGGCAGAAGCGGCTCCGGCGGCGCGGGAGGCCAGGGAGAAGGCCCTTTTGGCGGTTTCGGGTACGGACCCTTCGGCGGGTTCGGATTCGGCGGTTTCGGCCAGGGGCAGAGTACCGGATATGAAGAAAATACACATCTTCGCGCCGCAGGCAATTATATACGTAACGGTTATTACAAAGAGGCCAGGACGGCGCTGGACAATATGGACAGCCGTGACCGGAATGCCAGATGGTATTATTACAGCGCAATAGCACATTCCGGCCTGGGTAATAATGTGGCGGCCCTTGAGCATGCGAAGCGGGCCTCGGCCATGGAGCCGGACAACAGAGACTACCGCAGCCTTGTGCAGCAGTTTGAGAGCGGAGGCAGCTGGTATGAACAGCGCCAGGCAGCTTACGGTTATCCTGTTTTCGGGGGAGGAAATATCTGCCTGAAGGTGGTGATTGCCAATATGATCTGTAATATATGCTGTCTTGGGGGCGGATGCTGCGGCGGGCACGGGATGTATTATTATTAATACGCCGGTGCATGTATCCTTTTGGGGGCAATACCCGCTGTCCATTCAGGTACCATTGTCGGAGGAGGGGATATTACCGGGAAACTGCCGGATTTTCCGGAAGAATGCAGCAAAAGGAAAGCGAGGATGCAGTGAGTATGAATTACGCGGAAATAAAAAAGACGGATGTGGCAAACGGTCCCGGTATCAGGGTTTCGCTGTTTGTCAGCGGCTGTACTCACAGATGCAGGGGATGCTTTAACAGCGAAGCCTGGGATTTTGACTACGGACAGGAATACACGGAGGAGACGGAGCGGGAAATTCTGCAGGCCCTTGCTCCGGATTATATCAGGGGATTGAGCGTGCTTGGAGGAGAACCTATGGAACCGGAAAACCGGGGGACCGTGCTGCGGCTTCTCCGGGCTGTCAGAAAACAATTTCCCGGCAAGGATATCTGGTGCTACACAGGATATGGCTATGAGAAGGATTTGCTGTGCCGCGGCACGTTTTCCGAGCAGGCAAAAGGGGACGGGACAGAAGCGGATTATGCGGAAACCATGGAGGTTCTGCGCATGCTCGATGTGCTGGTGGACGGGGAATTTGTAGAAGGGCAGAAAAATCTCAGCCTGGCATTCCGCGGCTCCGAGAATCAAAGACTGATTGACGTACAGGCATCTCTGCGGCAGGGGGAGACCATCTGCCTGCCGCCGGACTGAAAAGTTGTTTCCTGCGCTTTCCGGAGAGGCTTACGGATGACGGAACACCCTTTGTCAGGCAGTTGTCCGGACATGTGCCTTGATGGCCTGAAAGCTTTCCCTGCTGATGACATGTTCTATTTTGCAGGCATCTTCCACGGCAGTCTTTTCCGCAACGCCCAATTGCATCAGCCAGGATGACAGCAGCTGATGCCTTTCATATATCATTTCCGCGATTTCTCTTCCGGAAGGGGTGAGCGTGATAAAACCTGACTTGTCCACGGTAATATGCTCTTTCCCGCGCAGATTTTTCATTGCCACGCTGACGCTGGATTTTTTAAAGCATAGTTCGTTTGCTATGTCCACGGAGCGGACGGCGGGAAGCTTCCTGCTCAGTATCAAAATAGTTTCCAGGTAATTTTCAGCCGATTCATTTATAACCATAAAACCCTCCGTTCTCACTGCAGGCCGTAACCTTGAGTCCTTTTTATTTTTTGTGCGGATACAGTCAGTATAGCATGAAAATGATGATTGTGCAAATTTTTGTTTTCCGGGTGGTTATGTTCCGGTTTTTGTTGCTTTTTTTGTCCGCGTGTGAAGACGGGCTTTAAAGCATGCCGGTTTCGGGTGCAAAATTGGTTTTTTGCAGTTAAATCAGTAAAAAATACCATCTTGTAAATTTGGGGCTAATATGCTATAGTAGCACCATTGGTATAGTTTGACAGGCAGAATATACGACAGGTGGTACCATGGGAAAAATATCATTGAAAATAGGAGAACGATTAAAAGAAATACGAAACATCCGCCAGCTGACCCTGGACGATGTGGCGAAGATGACGGGAGTCAGCAAGCCGATGCTGGGGCAGATAGAGCGCGGACAATCGTCACCCACCATTAATACATTATGGAAGATCTCCACAGGGTTAAAGATACCCTTATCTTTCTTCTGCAAACAGGAGGAAGCAGACTTTCAGGTAGTGGAAATCAGGGAGACCGAGCAGATCACGGAAGAGGACGGCGGCGTGAAGGCATACGCCGTGTTTTCGTTTGATCCGGTGCGTAATGCGGAGGTTTTTTTCCTTGAACTGGATGCGCACGTAAAGCACACCTCGGAGCCTCAGAGAAGAGGGGTGGAGAAGTATATCTTTGTCACCGGGGGGACTCTCAAAGTGCTGATAGGTGATGAGGAGGTTATCCTTACGACCCGGCAGTCCCTGCGGTTCAGGGCAGATGTCGCTCATGCGTACCTGAATTTTTCAGATACACAATGTACTTTTTATGACATGATTTTTTACCCCGGTGAATGAAAAGAGAATAGAGGAGCTGCAGAAGGAAAAGGGATTGCACAGGCAGTCCTTTTTTGGCGTGTCGGATGTATGTGAGGACGGATTTTTGAGGGAGTTTTAAGGGACTTGTAATTTTGTATCATTTATCCATTAAAAATCATTGACAAAAGCGAACAAATGTTTTATTCTATAGAAAGAATACAGAACATTTGTTCTTGACAAAGGGATATGAGGAGGATGGATATGAAAAGAGCGGGCAGAGGCGGATTTGCGGTGGCTGTATTGGTTTTGACATTGTTTGCATTTTGCTGCTGTGCGGGGACGGCAATGAGCAGGACGGACCTAAGCGCGGCGGAGATAGAGGGCTACTACCAGGCAAAGGAAAAGGGGCTGGTAGAAGAGGTAAGGGAATTCCTGAGAGGCAGGGGCTATACTCACAGCGGGGTGATGCTGACCAGGGTGGTTAACGGTGATGGAAGCAGAGAATACACGCTTACCGTACATCATGGGAAAATCGATAAACTGAATGATGAAGGCAGGCAGATGTTGATGGAAGACCTGGCGGGGATTGTCTTTGAAGACGAGAACTCCAATTTCAGACATGAATTTTTAATAATTCAATGAGAGAAATTGCATGACATTTTCCGGAAATAGGGGTATACTCTGTTTATGGATGAATAAGGGGGTCTGCGGAAAGAGACAGGCGGAAAGGAGTGGCGGGCGATGTCATTTATTCCCAAACCACATGAGATTTACAGACATTTTAAAGGGAACCTATATCAGATAACGGCAATTGCGGAGCATACGGAGACAGGGGAGCAGCTGGTGGTCTACCAGGCGCTTTACGGTGATTTCAGGACTTATGCCAGGCCGCTTGCGATGTTTACGGAGATGCTGGACAGGGACAGGTACCCGGATGCGGGGCAGGTGTTTCGGTTTGAACTGCAGGGTCCGGATGCGGAGCGGCAGCTCATGGAGCGGAGCGGACTGGCGGGCAGCACGATGGAGAGAGAACCGGCTGCCGGGGCAGAGAAAACGGAATCGGTGATGCTCCGTGGGGGCGGGACTGCAGACGCGGAGCTTTGCGTGCCGGAAGACGCGGAGGAGGAAATTTCTCTGGATCCGCTTGTGCTGGAATTTCTGGATTCTGACAGTTACGAACAGAGACTGAATATTCTGGCCGGGCTGCACCACAGGATTACGGATGACATGATTACTACTATGGCGATTGCCTGTGATGTGGAAATAAATGACGGGGACCTTGAAGAGCGGTATGAGGCGCTGAAAGCCTGCCTGCTTACGCTGGAGCGATATGAGTGCAACAGGCTCCGGTAAATTTCAGACAGCGAAAGAAATGAGGAATGCCGAATTGCCATGTTGCGGCATCAGATCGGGGAACAGGAAGGGAGAGGTGGCATATGGCGTATCATTTAGACAAAAAGATGGTGATAGGGGTATCCTCCAGAGCCTTGTTTGACCTGACGCTGGAAAATGAAATTTTTGAGAAACAGGGGTTGGAAGCATACTGCAGCTATCAGGTAGAGCATGAGCAGGATATATTAAGGCCCGGTCCCGGATTTGGCCTGATCAGGTCGCTGCTGCGGTTGAATGAATACAGCAGGAAGGGGAATCTTGTGGAGGTCATTATCATGTCCCGCAACAGCCCGGATTCTTCTCTGCGTGTGTTTAATGCCATTACGCATTACGGATTGGATATCACTCGTTCCGTGCTGGTGAGCGGGGCATCCCTGGCACCTTATCTGGAAGCATTTCATACGGATTTATTTCTGTCTGCCTATGAGGACGATGTACAGAGCGCTATAGACAGCGGCATAGCGGCAGGTATCATATGTACGGAACACAGAGGGGACGGAAGCGGAGACGGGACGTCGGTGTCCGGCGGAAACTTTCAGATACGCATTGCTTTTGACGGGGATGCGGTGCTGTTTACGGACGAGTCGGAAATGATCTTCAAGGAGAAGGGACTGAATGCATTTGAAGAAAACGAGAAGATGCTTGCCAGGGAACCTTTGGCGGAAGGACCGTTTGCCAAGTTTTTAAAAAAGCTGTCGGATCTGCAGAGAGAACTGGGAAACGGAGTCTGTCCTATCAGGACGGCACTGGTCACATCGCGGAGTGCGCCTGCCCATGAACGTGTGATTCGAACCATGAGATCATGGAATGTGAGAGTGGATGAGGCCTTTTTTCTGGGAGGGCTGGAGAAGCGGGATGTACTGAAGGCATTTGGGGCTCAGATTTTTTTTGACGACCAGATGATACATACATCAAATGCGGCTCAGGCTGTTCCGGCGGCCAGGGTACCTTACAGGGCCGGAGGGCAGCGGCTTTGCCGGGTAGTTTAAGAGCTGACGGATGAAACGGGGCCGCAAATCAGGATAAATGCTGCCTGCAGGAAAGCCAATCAGGAGAATAAAAAAATGCTTTGCTGCCTACTATAATAAATGGAAACTGCCGATATCCGTGCCCGAACGGGAGGATGCGGCAGTGCGGCCGCACAGGGCTGTAAAGGAGACGGTTGTATCAATGGAATACAAGTATATCGTAGAGGGGCGGTTCTTGGAACGCCCTAATCGTTTTATTGCCATGGTAGAAATTGAGGATGCGGGAGACGGGAAAGCTGGTGGGGAGAAAAGCTGTCTAACCCGGATAGAGAAGGTGCATGTGAAAAATACGGGTAGATGTCGAGAGCTTCTCATAAGCGGCGTCCGGGTATACCTGGAAAAGTGTGCAAATCCGGGGCGAAGTACGGCATATGACCTTGTTGCGGTGGAGAAGGGAAACCGAATGATCAATATAGATTCCCAGGCACCGAACCGGGCGGTAGGGGAATGGCTGCGTTCAGGAGGGCTGTTTCCCGATATCATGTCGGTAAAGCCTGAAGCCGTCTACGGAAATTCACGTTTTGACTTTTATGTGGAGACCGCAGGGGAAAAAATTTTTATGGAAGTAAAAGGTGTCACTCTGGAAGAGGACGGCGTGGTGCGTTTTCCGGATGCGCCTTCGGAACGGGCGGTAAAGCATGTGGAAGAATTGGCAGCTGCTAGAAATGAGGGCTATCGTGTCTTTGTGATGTTTGTGGTACAGATGGAGGGTGTGGAATACTTTACGCCAAACAAGGATACACATCCGCAGTTTGCAGAGGCTCTTTCGAGGGCGGCTCAATCAGGGGTTGAGGTACTGGCATACGACTGTCTGGTAACGCCCGATGGCATGAAAATTAATCGGCCCGTTCCTGTGCTGCTGGATCCCGGGATTAATGAAACCTTTAGAATTTCCTTAGGAAAGTATAAGCTTGCGGATATTCCCATTCCGCTGCTAAAATGGTATGATAAGAACAGGCGGATTCTGCCGTGGCGTGAGAATCCTGACCCTTATCGTGTTTGGGTGTCGGAGATTATGTTGCAGCAGACCAGGGTGGAGGCCGTCAAGCCGTATTTTGACCGCTTTATGACAGCGCTTCCCGGTATTGCGTATCTTGCGGAGGCGGAAGAGGAGCTGCTGCTGAAGCTGTGGGAGGGGCTGGGTTATTATAACCGGGTGCGCAATCTGCAGAAGGCTGCCGTTCAGATTGAGAACCTGTACGGAGGCCGGATGCCGGACACCTACGAGGAGTTACTGGGCTTGTCAGGAATCGGAAGCTATACAGCAGGAGCCATTGCATCCATTGCCTTCGGGCGGAAAGTCCCCGCCGTGGACGGAAATGTGCTGCGTGTGACGGCAAGGCTAAGGAAGGATCAGCGTCCTGTCTCAGACCTGAAAGTAAAGGAAGCGGTGGAACGGGAACTGATGGAGATTATGCCTTCGGAGCGGCCGGGCGATTTTAACCAGGCAATGATGGAGCTTGGAGCATGTGTCTGCATTCCGAACGGAGTGCCCCTATGTGATAAATGCCCGCTGGGAGACATTTGCATGGCGCATAAGACGGGGACGGAACAGGAGTATCCGAAAAAACAGGCAAAGAAGCCCAGAAAGTCGGAGAATAAGACGATCCTGGTAATAAGGGACGGAAACCGGACGGCAATAAGGAAACGGCCGGGGAAAGGCCTGCTGGCCGGAATGTATGAGTTTCCATCGATGGAAGGTTTCCGGACGGCGGAAGAAGTGGTGGAGTGCCTGACGGAGAAGGGCCTGAAAATTCTGCATATTCGCCCTCTGGAGGAAGCAAAGCATATTTTTACGCACGTGGAATGGAACATGAAGGGCTACATGGTCAGGGTAGACGAGCTGGAGCCAAAGAAAGCGGGCAGCTTTACGGAGGGCTGGCTGTATATTGAGCCGGAGGAAGCCAGAGATAAATATCCGATTCCGTCTGCTTTTGGCATGTACACAAAATACCTTGATATGAGGAGGACATGAAAAGTGAAACTGTTGTCGATAGCAATCCCCTGCTATAATTCCGAATCTTATATGCGGAAATGTGTGGATTCCCTGCTGGCAGGAGGAGAAGACGTGGAGATCATCATTGTGGATGACGGCTCCAGTGACGGGACAGCCGAGATTGCGGATGAGTACGCGGGTAATTATCCGACTATTGTCAAGGTTGTCCATCAGGAAAACGGAGGCCATGGAGCCGCCGTCAATGTCGGCATCCAAAATGCGGAAGGGCTGTACTTTAAAGTAGTGGACAGTGATGACTGGGTGAAGAAGGAGGCATATCTGCAGGTGCTGGATAAACTCAGGGAACTGGCAGGGGGGGCTTATGCCCTCGATATGCTGATCTGCAATTTTGTCTACGAGAAGGAAGGCGAGAAGCGAAAGAAGGTGATGCATTACCGCCATATTTTTCCGGAGGGGAAGCAGTTTACATGGGGGGACTGCCATCATTTTGTAAAAGGACACTATATACTGATGCATTCGGTTATTTTTCGTACCAGGCTGCTGAGGGCATGCGGCCTGAAACTGCCGGAGCATACTTTTTATGTGGATAATATATATGTATTTGAACCTCTGCCTTATGTGAAAAATATGTATTATATGGATGTGAATCTGTACCGCTACTATATTGGACGGGAAGGGCAGTCGGTAAATGAGGAAATCATGATATCGCGGATTGATCAGCAAATCAGGGTGAATAAGATCATGATAGACTATATGGTAGATAAAAAGCAGGAAATATTAAAGAACAAGCGCCTGTTTCAATATATGCGGAATTACCTTGAGATTATTACGACAGTGTCTTCGGTTCTGCTGATTCGCTCCGGTACGGAGGAGAACCTTGAGAAAAAGAAAGAGCTGTGGGCATATTTAAAATCCCGGGACAGGGCTTTGTATCTGTGGCTGCGTCATGGCCTTATGGGGAACGCAATGAACCTTCCGGGGCGCAGCGGGCGTAAAATTTCCGTCAGCGGCTATAAAATCTGTCAGAAAATTTTTAAATTTAACTGACTGGTGCTTTGGGACTTTGCGGCAGAATCTGCAGGCAATACGCAGAACCGCCTGACAGTATAGGGAAGGGGCTGTCATTTTCCGACAGCCCCTTTAGTGATATGATGATACGACAGCCTCAAATATGCCGTATCATCTGTTGAATGTTGCAGTATCCTGTCTATATGGAAATTCTTTTCTTCAGCTTCTTCTGCATTCTTGCAGCCAGAACGACTTCCCTTCTGTAGGTAAAGGTATACATCACGGTACCCAGGGCGATTCCGGTCATTACGTCAAAGACAGAATGCTGTTTGATGAACATGGTGGACAGTATAATGGATATTGCCAGTATACCGGATGCCAGTTTGATTCCCTTTTTCTTTTCCAGCTGTGCGCTGCGGATGACAGCGAAATGTGCTCCCATGGAGTTGTATACATGGATGCTGGGCCAGATGTTTGTGGGAGTGTCCACCTGCCAGAGAGCGGACACGGCCCGTGTGAAAATATTTTCCCGGGGCATTTCCGCCAGCCGCAGGTGATGCCCGTTGGGCCACAGGGTGGATATGATCAGAAAAATGGTCATACCCGTAAACAGGAACACACAGGATCTGTAGAATTCCTGTTTGTTTCTGAAAAACAAAAACAGAACCACTGCGGACACATAGGCAAACCATAAAAGATAAGGGACTACAAATATCTCACAAAACGGAATGTAGTCATCTGCCGTTACATGAATAATACTGTAATTTTTCTTGTTGGTCGCTTCCAGCCAGGCAAACCAAGATAAGTAAATTACCATATAGATCAGCAGAGGAATCCCATGCCTGTATTTCACATAAATACTTTTTAACTTTTTCATTTTAGAAACAATCCTTTCAATATTCTCTCCCTATTTTGCAGCCAGAGAACCCATCCGTTTCTTTGACCATGCATGTTTCAGTATAGCGCTTAAAAATGAAAATTCAATGGTTTTTCACACTTTTTAAGCATTCTTTAGATAATCTTAATAAAAGCCGGCGGCGGTATCTTTCTTTACGATTCTGAAGCGCCAGGAATTTCGGATTAACGCAGTATCTGAATGGCGTTTTTTTCACAGGCAACATGGATGCGGCTGCTTTTGCGGCTGACTTCTCCATCCGTGTGGACCCAGAGTGGGAGAGTGGTTTCGAGGGTGAGAGAGCGGGCTTTATAAGGCGTGATTCCCTTGAAGCGATAGTGTTTCCCGGTAAAGGCGGTGGGAAGGGCAAACAGGATCAGAAGTTTTGACAGGTCTCCCACAGCGCAGACATTCAGAAAACCGTCACTGTCATCTGCGTCCGGGGCAAACATAAATCCGCCGCCCTCAAAACGGTGGAGCATGCAGGCGGAAAACAGCATGTTCCCGATGTCGACCGTGCTGTCATCTTCCAAAATCAGCTTGCCGGATACTGCTTTTGCGGAAAACAGCTGTTTCAGCGCAATACCCAGATAGGTCAGCTTTCCCAGGCCCAGCCTGTTCATGGCGGCTTTTATTTTGGAGTGCAGGGCTTCTTCACAGACGGCGGCGTCAAAGCCGATACCGCAGCTGACGGCAAAACGGCGTGTACTGCCGTCAGAAAAGGTCACGGTTCCCAAATCCATGGGATGCGGCATACCGGTATGCAGAATCAGATCCAGTGCCTGCAGGGGATCCTTGGAAATATTCAGGTCCCTTGCAAGGTCGTTGCTGGATCCCGTGGGGATATAGCCCATTATGATGCGGGATGTATCCGGAATCCCTTGCAGGGCTTCGTTTACAGTGCCGTCACCGCCCAGGATGATAAGGGATAAAGACGCATCCGCGTGGCGGGAGATTTCTCCGGCAATCCGGACAGTGTCCCCGGCTTTTTCGGAAAAATAAGGATGATAAGGGATATTTTGGGACTGAAACACGGGTTCAATCTGCTGTTTCCATATCCGAAGCCCCCGGCCGGAACGTGAGGCGGGGTTTATAATAATATGATACATGATAAAGCCTCTCTTTCGTGTGGGAATCTGTCCTGCCTTCTATTTTAACAGTACAGGGAGATTTCGTAAAGGCTGCGGCATTGAAAAATTATGGCATATTGCATAAAAATTAATGAAAAATATGATATTTCGCATAATAAACAGGACAAAACAGGATTGTACCGCATTTTTCTGTTTGCATTCATACTGTTCTATGATATAATCAAAACTATGTCAATTACAGGTATTATTTCAAAGAACCTGTTTTATTCCCGCAGGCAGGGAATCGGGTAACAGCAAATGTGTATAAGTATGCAGAACGAAATCAGGAGGAACCGGATATGTATTCATTGGATGATGTGAGAAATGTAGACCCTGAAATAGCCCAGGCCATTGTGGAGGAACAGGCGAGACAGAACAGCCATATTGAACTGATTGCTTCCGAGAACTGGGTCAGCAGGGCGGTTATGGCGGCGATGGGAAGCCCTTTGACGAATAAATATGCAGAAGGGTATCCGGGAAAGAGATACTATGGGGGATGTGCGTGTGTGGATGTGGTGGAAAATCTTGCCATCCAGCGCGCAAAGGAACTGTTTGGCTGTGAATATGCCAATGTGCAGCCCCATTCCGGCGCACAGGCCAATATGGCAGTGCAGTTTGCGATCTGCAGCCCCGGCGATACCATTATGGGTATGAACCTGGATCATGGCGGACATTTGACCCATGGAAGCCCGGTGAACATGTCGGGAAAATATTTCCGAATTGTTCCGTATGGAGTAAATGACGACGGCTTTATCGATTATGACGAACTGCGCAGGATCGCACGGGAATCACGCCCCAAGATGATTATTGCCGGTGCGTCCGCTTACGCGCGCACTATAGATTTCGAGAAATTCCGCCAGGTGGCGGACGAGGTGGGTGCTGTCCTGATGGTGGACATGGCTCACATTGCCGGGCTGGTGGCGGCCGGACTTCATCCGAGCCCCATTCCTTACGCTGACGTGACCACTACGACGACACATAAGACGCTGCGGGGACCCAGGGGCGGAATGATTCTCTCCAGCAAGGCAGTCAACGACAAATATAATTTCAATAAAGCGATATTCCCCGGCACCCAGGGCGGGCCGTTGATGCATGTCATTGCGGCCAAGGCAGTGTGCTTCAGGGAGGCGCTGACGGATGCGTTTAAGCAATATCAGAAGAACATCATTGACAATGCCCAGGCACTCTGCAGGGGCCTGATGGACAGAGGCGTAAGAATCGTATCCGGCGGGACGGACAACCATTTGATGCTGGTGGACCTGACCAATTTCGGCATTACCGGCAAGGCGGCGGAAAAGCTTCTGGATGCGGCACATATTACATGCAACAAGAATACCATTCCCAATGACCCGCAGTCGCCCTTTGTGACCAGCGGAATCCGTCTGGGGACACCTGCCGTTACGTCCAGAGGCATGAATACGGCGGATATGGGGCAAATTGCGGAAGCCATCGCGCTTGTACTCAAGGGCGGCGAGGAGAAAATCGCGGAAGCTTATTCCATTGTACAGAGTCTGACAGAGAAATATCCGTTGGATTGATATGAGTGAGGTAATTATCTGTTAAATACAGCGATATGGGGCAGGGGAAAAGGAATTGCCGCATACCGGAACGAGGAGAAAAGCGATGGTAAATATAGCAGTGCTGGGATACGGAACAGTCGGCAGCGGTGTCGTGGAAGTAATCGGACGTAATCAGGAGCAGATATCCGGAAGCGTCGGAGAGGAAGTATTTGTCAAATATATCCTGGATCTGAGGGATTTTCCGGGAGACATTTATGAAGATCGTGTTATACATGATTTTAATGTGATACTGGAGGATGAAGAGGTTTCTGTCGTGTGTGAGACCATGGGGGGCGTGGGCGCGGCATATCGTTTTACGAAGGAGGCGCTTGGGGCAGGGAAAAGCGTCTGCACTTCCAACAAGGAACTGGTGGCCAGGCATGGAACGGAACTCCTGGCACTGGCTGCCGAAAAGCATTGCAGCTATATGTTTGAAGCCAGTGTGGGAGGCGGTATTCCCATCCTTCGTACGATTCAGACTTCTTTTACGGCGGAGCGCATTGTGGCGATTACCGGCATTCTGAACGGTACCACCAATTATATTCTCTCCAAGATGGAGACGGAGCATGCGGATTATCACGAAGTTTTGAAACAGGCTCAGGAATTGGGATATGCGGAGCGCAACCCGGAGGCGGATGTGGAAGGGTATGACACATGCCGCAAGACGGCAATCCTTGCGGCGCTGGCCACAGGCAGGGCGGTGGATTCTGAAGAGATTTACACGGAAGGAATCAGTGCGGTTACACTGGCCGATTTTGAGTTTGCGGCCCGGATGAACAGGAGGATCAAGCTTTTGGCATGTGTCAGGGTACAGGAAGACGGGAAGCTGCTCGCCATGGTGGCTCCGTTCCTGCTTCCTGCGGGGCATTCGCTTGCCGCAGTGGGCGATGTGTTCAACGCGGTTATGGTCACCGGCAACATGCTGGGTGATACCTTGTTTTACGGAAGAGGGGCAGGCAAGCTGCCAACAGCCAGTGCAGTGGCTGCGGACGTAGTGGACTGTGCACGCAGCCAGGGGCGGACGGCCATGTGCGGATGGAGTGAACAGAAGGCTGCGATGGTTGATGTTACGGAGATAAAGAGACGGTTTTTCGTAAGAACCCATGCGGCGACCGCAGAGGCTGTTGAGAGTGCTTTCTGGGGAAAATTCGATGCGGCGGTTTCGGAAGGTGTTTATTGCGGCGAAGAATACGGCTTTTTTACCCCGGTGATAAAGGAAAAGGACTTCGAGAAAAAGTGCGGGGAGCTGGGGAATGCGATTTCCGGCAAGATACGTCTGCTGTAAATGAAAATATTCAGTTCGGTGAGGAGTGGTGAAAATGTCTAAGGTAGTAAAATTCGGGGGAAGTTCACTGGCGAATGCGGAGCAGTTTCAGAAGGTAGGCGATATCATCCGAAGCGATGCGGAGAGGAGATATGTGGTACCCTCCGCGCCAGGTAAGCGTTTCAAGGAAGATACAAAGGTGACGGACATGCTTTATGCCTGTTACGATATGGCGGAAGCGGGGAAAGATTTTGAGAAGGCGCTCGCTGCCATCGAGGACAGATATGAGGAAATCATAGCGGGATTAGGCCTGGATTTAAACCTGGATGAGGAATTCACCGTTATCAGGAATCAATTTGAGGAAAAGGCAGGCAGTAATTATGCGGCTTCCAGAGGGGAATATCTGAATGGGATTATCCTGGCCGCTTATCTTGGATTTGAATTTATTGATGCCGCCGATGTAGTATGTTTTGACGCGGAAGGGGGATTTGACCAGGATAAGACCAACATGCTGCTGTCGGCCAGGCTGGCAGAGTGTGAGTATGCGGTAATCCCGGGTTTTTACGGGGCAATGCCTGACGGGAGCGTGAAAACCTTTTCAAGGGGCGGTTCGGATATTACCGGTTCCATTGTGGCAAAAGCCGCCCAGGCGGACGTATACGAGAACTGGACGGACGTATCCGGTTTTCTGGTGGCGGATCCCGGCATTATAAAGAATCCCAGAAGGATTGACGTGATTACATACAGGGAATTGAGGGAGCTTTCCTATATGGGCGCCGGGGTGCTGCATGAAGACTCGATTTTTCCCGTACGCCAGGAAAACATTCCCATCAATATACGAAATACCAATGCGCCGGATGACAACGGCACCTGGATTGTGGGCAGTACCTGTCAGAAATCAAAGTATGTCATTACCGGGATTGCGGGAAAAAAGGGCTTTTGCTGCGTCAATATTGAGAAGGCAAAGATGAACAGCGAGGTTGGATTCGGCAGGAAGGTTCTGGAAGCCTTCGAGGAGAACGGCATTTCATTCGAACACATTCCATCCGGCATTGATACGCTGACCGTATTTGTACATCAGGACGAGTTTATGCATAAGGAGCAGAAGGTGGCGGCATGCCTTTACAGGGTGGCGAAGCCGGATGCCATTGAGATTGAGGCGGATCTGGCTCTGATTGCCGTGGTGGGAAGGGGCATGAAGGCCACGAGAGGGACGGCCGGAAGGATATTCTCCGCGCTGGCCCATGCCAATGTCAATGTGAAAATGATCGACCAGGGTTCTTCCGAGCTGAACATCATTATCGGTGTGGCAAACGATGATTTTGAAACTGCGATTAAAGCAATATATGATATATTTGTTTTGACAAATATTTAAAATATTGTGTGATTTGTAGAAAAATCTGGAAATGCGTCATTCTGTGTTGACAGACAAAAAAATGGGCAATATAATAGAGTCATCATCCTTCATTGATGTACAAAAGAAGCAGATTGCAAATGTGCTGTATTTATGTGCAAAAGAAAAGATATACTCAAGGATGAAGTGGAGGAGAGATCAGGAAATGGGCGCAAGTTCATTTCCTGTTGTTTTGTGGGAAGGCGGTTGAAATGCGGGCAGCCTTCCAAACGTTTTTGGGCCTGGCAATCATGTTAGGAAGCGTCAGGCAATGGAAGTGAGATTGAGAGAGGGTACATATGGACAGCAGGAACGAACTGCAGCGTAAAAAGAGGGAAGAGCGAAAGAAGAGACGGTTCAGAAACCAGATGATCTCTTATATGGTGACGGCTATTCTGATACTGGCAATGGCAGCCGGGATTGTATTCGGAGCAGACCGGCTGTTGGGCGGGAAGGAAGAAAACGGGCAGAACCGCCAGGATGCATCTCAGGAACCGTCCCGGGAAAGCCTGCCGGACGGGCAGCAGGAAAAGCAGGACATAATAGATGACCTGCTGGCAGATGAAGAGGAGATTGCCGTGACACCGGAACCTACACCTGAAGTAACGGAACCCACGCCGGAGGAGAGGCTTGACGAAATCATCAATGCAAATATCGAAGCCATGCCGCTGGAGGATAAGGTTGCCGGGCTGTTTGTGGTGACGCCGGAATCCATTACAGGTGCATCCGCTGTTATACAGGCGGGGGAAGGAACCCGGGACGCGCTGGCGCGGTATGCGGTAGGCGGGCTGATTTATTTTGCACAGAATATCAAATCGGAAGAGCAGCTGAAAGAAATGCTGGCGAATACGAAGCAATATGCGAAGTATCCTGTTTTCCTGGCTGTGGACGAGGAGGGTGGAACCGTGGCAAGAGTGGCATCGGCCGGCATCGGACCCAAAGTGGAGCCTGCGGGAGATATCGGTGCAACGGGAGACACCGGGAATGCCTATAATGCCGGCGCAGCCATCGGAGGCGCGCTGGCAGATTTGGGATTCAACCTGGATTTTGCGCCTGTGGCAGACTTGGCGAACGTGGAAGGCAGCATTATGGAGGGGCGTGCCTACGGAACTGATGCGGGAACGGCGGCAGGCTTTGTAGCTGCCATGGTGAAAGGGCTGCAAGAGCAGAAGGTTTCGGCCTGCCTGAAGCATTTTCCGGGAATTGGCAGTTCTGCGCAGGATACCCATAACGGCATGGCGTCTTCAGACAGAACGGAAGAGCAGTTCAGGGCGGAGGAACTGGCCGTATTCCGCGCGGGGATAGATGCGGGAGCGCAGGTGATCATGGTGGGACATATGTCGGCGCCGGCCCTTACGGGAGACAATGAACCATGTATTTTTTCAAGGCGCCTTCTGACGGATATTCTGCGGGAAGAAATGGATTACGACGGCGTAATCATTACGGATGCGCTGAATATGTCCGCAGTTTCCGATTATTATGGTGCGGATGAGGCTGCGATCATGGCGGTTCTGGCCGGCTGTGACATGCTGCTGATGCCGGAAGATTTTGAGAAGGCATATAATGGAATCCTGCAGGCGGTTGCGGACGGAAATATATCCGTGGAGCGTATCGACGATTCCCTGAGAAGGATTTACAGGATTAAATATGCGGATATGATTGCAGAATAAGACGAACGGAAAGCGGAGGCTTCGGGTTTCCGCTTTTATTATGCCCGGGTTCGGGCAGATGAAATGTGTCGCCGGCAAATGTTTCCCGCTGTGGGCAGCGAATCCAACAGCATGTCTGCATTGGAATGAATTGCATGTCGGCAAACCGTTAGATTGCAAGCGCACAGATGGAAATGTTTTTGCCTGAGAGTACAAATTAGGGGTGGTAGAAAAGCGCAATTTAGAGTAAAATAGAAAAGATATCAGGAAAGTGCGGGAGCACGCTGGAACCAGGAGGGATTTATGAGATTACGGGATTTACTGGAAAATGCGGACTATGAGTGCATACAGGGAACCGTGGATGCGGAGGTGTCCGCGGTTATTTATGATTCCAGAAAGGTAGTGCCGGGGTGTCTTTTTATCTGTATCGAGGGCGCTAAGTATGACGGGCATGAATATGCGGCGGAAGCGGTGGAAAAGGGAGCCGGCGTATTGCTGGTGTCCAGGGTGTCGGAGGAAATCCGGCAAAAAGACGTAACCGTGATTCGGGTGGACGATACCAGATATGCCATGGCTTTTATTTCAGCTGCGTGGTTCGGGCATCCGGCCGAAAAGCTTCGCGTGATAGGCATCACGGGTACGAAGGGCAAGACCACCACTACTTATCTGGTGAAATCAATCCTGGAAAATGCCGGATTCAGGGTGGGGCTTATCGGTACCATCGAGGTAATTATCGGCGATACTCATATACATGCGGAAAATACGACCCCGGAGTCTTACCTGCTTCAGGAGTATTTTGCCAGGATGGCGGAGGCAGGCCTGGACGCCGTGGTGATGGAGGTATCATCTCAGGCGCTGAAGCTCCACCGGAGTCAGGGATTTGTGTTTGATTACGGTATCTTTACCAATCTGGAACCGGATCATATCGGAGCGGACGAACATGCGGACTTTGAGGAATACATGGCATGCAAGGGGCTTCTGTTCCGCCAGTGCCGTATCGGCATTGTGAATGGTGACGACGTCCATACGGAGGCACTGACGCAGGGTCATACCTGTGAACTGGAGACTTACGGTACCGGGGAAAACTGTATGCTTCGGGCGGAAAACATGGAATTGGTGCAGAATTCGGGCGAACTGGGAGTTACTTTCCGGGTCTGCGGCCTGATGGACTTCCATGCGCACATGCCTGCCCCCGGACGATTCAGCGTGTATAATGCACTCTGTGCGATTGCTGTCTGCCGTCATTTCCGGATCCGTGTCGGGGATATCCAGGAGGCTTTGAGAGGGGCACATGTAAAGGGGCGCATAGAACGTGTTAAAATTTCCGATAAGTTTACGCTGCTTATCGATTATGCCCACAATGCCATGGCCCTGGAAAGCTTGCTGTCAACGCTGAAGGAGTATCGCCCCGGACGGCTGGTATGTGTGTTCGGATGCGGCGGCAACCGTTCCAGGCAGCGGCGCTACGAGATGGGGGAGGTGAGCGGCAGGCTGGCAGATTTTACGATTATTACTTCCGACAACCCGCGTTTTGAAGAACCGCAGGATATTATGGCGGATATCCGTGAGGGAATCGGCAGGACGGAGGGGAAATACACGGAGATATGCGACAGAAGGGAAGCTATCGCATATGCAATCTCCCACGCCAGAGAAGGAGATCTGATCGTACTGGCAGGGAAGGGGCATGAGGACTATCAGGAAATTCGGGGGAAAAAATACCCCATGGACGAGCGGGTTATCATACGGGAACTTCTGGAATCCGGCCTGACGCATATCTGATTGCCGAAGATAAAAGGGGAATGAATCTAATCAATTATTTTGGACAAATAAATATGTTCACGAGCATAAAATCAGGTGTTTCCCGATAGGCGTATATGGCAGGGAAATGCCGGATACCGGGAGGAAGAGGATGAGTGAGCTATATGCGGATATAATTGTAGATATTTCCCATGAAAAATTGGATAGGCCCTTTCAGTACCGCGTGCCGGAAAGGCTGAAAGACGTGTTGGAAACGGGGATGTGCGTGGAAGTTCCCTTTGGAAACGGCAATAAGCTGCTGAAGGGTTACTGTATCGGACTGGGCAATGTATGTAAGTTTGATCCGGCAAGGATGAAGGAAGTCAGAGCCGTGGCCGAAGGCGGCGTCGGTATAGAAGGAAGGATGATTTCACTGGCCGGATGGATTCGGGAGAATTACGGTTCTACGATGATACAGGCACTGAAAACCGTTCTTCCGGCCAAGAGAACCGTCAGAAAGGTGGAACACAGGACGATTCAGAGAATCTTCGGACGGGAGGAAATCATCTCGCTCATGGGGGAGAGCGGGCGGCGCGGACAGTTTGCAAAGGAGCGGCTTCTGCGGGAACTGGCGGAACAGGAGTCCATCCCCTATGAGTGGGTAACCGGCAAGCTGGGAGTATCGCCGCAGACCGTCAGCAGCCTGGAGAAAGCAGGCGTGCTGCGAATCCTGAGAAGCCAATCGTTCCGTAATCCGGTGAAAATACAGCAGGGGACGGAGCAGAAGCGGCTTTTGAGCAGTTCGCAGAGACGGATTGTGGAGGAGGTGATGGGCGATTTTGACGCGGGGAAGCCGGATGTCTATCTGCTGCATGGCATCACCGGCAGCGGGAAGACTTTTGTCTATATGCAGCTTGTAAAGGAAATGGTGGAACGGGGGCGGCAGGCCATCCTGCTGATACCGGAGATTGCCCTGACATACCAGACGCTGCTGCGGTTTTATGCCATGTTTGGGGACAGGGTGAGCGTCATGAATTCAAACCTTTCCTCCGGAGAAAAATATGATCAGTGCGAGCGTGCCAGAAACGGGGAGATTGATGTGATCATAGGACCCCGTTCCGCTTTGTTCACTCCTTTTCCCAGGCTGGGAATCATCATTCTGGACGAGGAGCATGAGGGAAGCTATAAAAGTGAAGCAACGCCCAAATATCATGCAAGGGAGACGGCCCTGGAGGTGGCAAGGATGCATGGGGCAAGCGTGATGCTTGGTTCTGCCACACCTTCGCTGGAAGCATATTACCGGGCGGAGAGCGGGGAATATAAGCTGTTCCTTTTGAAGGAAAGGCTGTCGGGAAGCCTGCCACAGGTACACGTGGTGGATTTGCGCAGGGAGCTGAAGGAGGGAAACAGTTCCGTTTTCAGCAGGAAACTCCAGGAACTGCTGGCGGAACGGCTGTCCAGGGGAGAGCAGAGCATTTTGTTTCTGAACCGGCGGGGATACGCGGGATTTGTGTCCTGCCGGTCCTGCGGGTATGTGATGAAATGCTCCCATTGCGATGTGTCCCTCTCGGAGCATACCGGCAAAAGGCTGATTTGCCATTATTGCGGATATACACAGGAGATGCCGAATATATGCCCGCAGTGCGGTTCCAGGTATATCAGCGGTTTTCGCGCCGGCACCCAGCAGGTGGAGGAAAAGCTGAGACAGTTGTATCCGGGAGTGCGGACATTGCGCATGGATGCGGATACCACCAGGGCAAAAGGAAGCTATGAGAAAATCCTGTCTGCCTTTTCCGGCGGGGAAGCCGATGTGCTGATCGGCACACAGATGATAGTAAAGGGCCATGATTTCCCGAAGGTGACGCTGGTGGGCGTGCTGGCCGCTGATCTGTCTCTGAATATGAGCGATTACCGTGCCGGGGAGCGGACATTTCAGCTGCTGGCCCAGGCGGTGGGGCGCGCAGGACGAGGAAGTCTTCCCGGCGAAGCGGTTATCCAGACTTACCAGCCGGAGCATTATGCTGTGGTGCATGCGGCAAATCAGAATTATGAGGGATTTTACGGGGAGGAGATTATTTACCGGGAGATGGTGGGGTATCCGCCTGTATCCAATATGCTGGCAGTACAGGTTTTTTCCAGGGAGGAGGAATCAGGCTTTGCGCTGGCGGACAGGCTTGCAGCAGAGGTGAAGGAAAAATTTATAAAGCCGGAGGAGAAGGGGGCAGGGGGAACGATTCCGCTTCAGCTGATGGGTCCCGCGCCGGCCACCATCGGCAGAATTAATGATATTTTTAGATTTGTGTTCTATGTGAAAAGCCTAAAGTATGGTAAACTGGTAAAGATAAAGGATATGGTGGAGGAGGGGCTGCGCAGGCAGCCGCCGGACGGGGAATTGACGGTGCAGTTTGATTTTAACCCCATACATATCATGTAAGGCTGGGAAGCCGAAGCGTACAAAGGGGTATTTTGAGTGGTATGTGCGCCGAAGCGCACACGGAGGTGTAAAAATGGCAATCAGGAATATAAGGGAAATAGGAGAAGAGGTACTCGGCAAAAAATGTAAAATGGTGACGGAGATGACTTCCAGGACCAAAGAACTGATCGAGGATATGCTGGATACCATGTATGAAGCAAATGGTGTAGGGCTGGCAGCGCCTCAGGTGGGAGTGCTGAAGCGTATTGTAGTAATTGATACCACGGGTGAGGATCCTCATATTTTAATCAATCCCAGAATCGTGGAGAGCAGCGGCGTGCAGACCGGCCAGGAGGCCTGTTTAAGCGTGCCGGGCAAAACAGGCCAGGTCACCCGTCCGAACTATGTCAAAGCGGTGGCCCTGGATGTGAATATGAAGGAATTTGAACTGGAGGGGACGGAGCTTCTGGCCCGGGCTATCTGCCATGAGCTTGACCACCTGGACGGCCATCTCTATGTGGAGAAGGTGGAGGGTGCGCTGCAGGATACGGCGGTGGAGGAAGACGAGGAATAAAGCGGAGGTTTTTAGATGAAGATTGTATTTATGGGTACTCCGGAATATGCGGCCGCGGCCTTGGAGGCATTGATCGGTGCGGGGCATGAGGTGCTGGCGGCAGTGACGCAGCCGGATAAGGCCAGGGGACGAAGCAAGACGCTCCTTCCGCCGCCGGTAAAGGTCTGCGCATTAGAGCATGGGATTCCGGTTCTGCAGCCACGGCGCATACGGAAACCGGAGGCAGTGGAAGAATTGCGGCAGTATCCGGCGGATATTTATGTTGTGGCGGCATTCGGACAGATTTTGTCCCAGGAGATACTGGATATTCCGCCCCGCGGCTGTCTGAATATCCATGCGTCCCTGCTTCCCGGATACAGGGGAGCCTCTCCTATTCAGCATGTCATTCTGAACGGTGAGGAGAAGACGGGAATTACCATTATGCAGATGGATGCGGGTATCGATACAGGAGATATTCTGTATCGGAAGGAAACCGTGATACAGGCTGACGACAACTATGAGACGCTCCACGACAGGCTCATGGTAATGGGAGGCCAGGCAGTTACGGAAGCCCTGGCGCTTTTGGAGCAGGGAAGGCTGGTTCCCGAAAAGCAGAAGGAGGAACTAAGCTGTTATGCGCCGCTGCTGGGCAGGGAGATGGGGAAACTGGATTTTACCCAGGGGGCAGCGGAACTGGACCGTAGGATACGCGCAATGACGCCCTGGCCCAGCGCTTATACTTCCTATCAGGGGAAGCAGCTGAAAATCTGGAGGGCGGAGCCTGTCTTTTCAGTGAATATATTCGGACGGGTTCCCGGAGAGATTCTGAGTGTGGACAGGGACTCCGTGACGGTGGCGGCGGGAGAAGGCGCCCTGAGGATTTATGAACTCCAGCTGGAGGGCAGAAAGAGGATGACGGCGCACGATTTCCTTCTGGGCGTCAGGATGCGGCCCGGGGAAGTGCTGGGAAGCGCGGAGGACTGCTGAAACGGAACAGCGATAATTTTCTTTCGGAGAAACGTATGCGGTTTTACAAAAGAAGCATGATGTGCGGATGAGACGGCAATTGCGGCACGGTGGTATTTAAACAGGAAGGAGCATGGTATGCATATGGGTATGTTTTATTGGGATTCTACGTATATTCTGGTTTTAATCGGCATGGTGTTGTGCCTGGGCGCAAGCGCGATGGTGAACAGTGCCATGGGCAGGTACAGTAAGGTGCGCAACAGTACCGGGATGACAGGGGCGGAGGCAGCCAGGCGTATCCTGAACAGCGAGGGGCTTTACAATGTGCAGATTGAATGTCTGAATTCGGGAAAAGGAGATCATTATGACCCCCGAACCAATACGGTAAGGCTTTCTTATGATAATTATAATCAGCCTTCTGTTACGGCAGTGGGAGTCGCGGCACATGAATGCGGCCATGCCCTTCAGCATGCAAAAGGGTATACTTTCCTGAATTTCCGTTCGGCGCTTGTGCCGGTGGCAAATATCGGCAGTACGCTGGGGATGCCCCTCATTCTGCTGGGCGTGTTTTTAAGCTGGAACCAGGTGCTGATTGAGATTGGAATCTGGGCATTTTCGCTGGCAGTGCTTTTTCAGCTGGTAACCCTGCCCGTGGAGTTCAATGCTTCCGCCAGGGCGGTGGCAAAGATTGAGCAGTACGGGCTGCTTGGCGGGGATGAGACGAAGGGCTGCAAGAAGGTCCTGACAGCGGCAGCCATGACTTATGTGGCGGCAGCGGCATCCTCCGTTTTACAATTGCTGAGGCTGGTTCTGCTGTTTGGCGGCAACCGGAGAAGCAATGATTGAGAGCGGCGCGGCGATTTTCGTAAGGAACCGTTAAGCGCAGCGCGCTGCAATGCCTGTCAGCAGCAGGGGGAGGGGAAACGGGATGAATATCCGGGAACTTGTTTTAGATACGCTGCTCACACTGGAGCGGGAGGGTGATTACTCTCACAGGCTGGTAAAGTCCGTACTTGACAAATATGACTATCTGGAGGCCCGCGATAAGGCTTTCATCAAGCGGCTGACAGAGGGGACGCTGGAGCGCCGGCTGGAGCTGGATTACTATCTGGATTTTTATTCCAGCCTGCCTGTCCGGAAGATGAAGCCGCTGATACGGTGCCTGCTGAGAATGAGCGTATATCAGATGCTATATATGGAATCCGTGCCGGACAGCGCTGCCTGCAATGAATCCTGCAGGCTGGCGGCAAAGAGGGGATTCGGTAGCCTGAAGGGTTTCGTAAACGGCGTGCTGCGAAAAATATCCGGCCAGAAGGATTCCCTGCCTGTTCCGGATAAAGAGAAAGAGCCTGTAAAATATTTATCCGTAAGGTATTCCATGCCGGAATGGCTTGTGGAAATATGGCTGGATGAATATGGTAGAGACATTGCGGAAACACTTTTAGCGGGACTGCTGGAGGTCCATCCGGTTTCACTGCGGTTTTCCACGCTGATATCGGAGGCGGAAAGAAGAGAACTCTGCATGGAGATGCGTGAAAATGGGGTGGAGATGAGGCGGCATCCGTATCTGCCGTATTTGTTTCTGACAGGCGGTTATGCGGGAAATCCGGCATCTCTTCCTGCCTTTTCTGCCGGAAAGTGTACTGTGCAGGATGTGAGTTCCGCGTTGGCGGTGGAGGCGGCGGAAATAAAAGACGGGGACTTTGTAGTCGATGTCTGCGCCGCTCCGGGTGGAAAGAGCATCCTTGCCGCGGAGAAGGCCGGAAGGGGCAAAGTGCTGGCCAGGGATATCTCGGAAGAGAAGAAAAATATTACGGAAGAAAATATCTGCCGCATGGGGGCCGGGAATATTGAGGTACAAATCTTTGACGGCACCTGTACGGATGAAGCTTTGCTGGAAAAGGCGGATGTGCTTCTTCTGGATGTGCCCTGTTCGGGGCTGGGCGTCATGGGGAAGAAGAGGGATATCAAATACCGCGTTACAAAAGAAAATCTGGGTGCGCTTGAGAAACTTCAGAAGCAGATTACGGCGGCTTCGGCAGGATATGTAAAGAAAGGCGGCACCCTTTTATACAGCACCTGTACCATTCGCAGGGAAGAAAACGAGGATATGGTCCGGTATATTGTGCGGGAGCTGGGATTTGCGCCGGTGCCTTTGGACGGCGTTCTTCCGGAAGGGGTGCTGGCCGCAAAGGAGCGCCTGGAAGAAAAAATGAGGGTTGCCGGGAGAGAGGCATGCCCGGGGCTTACGGAGGAAGAGTCCCGAGCCTGTATCCGGCTGCTGCCGGGGCATATGGAGTCGGACGGATTTTTTATTGCCAGATTCCGGCGTGTGGAGTGACTGCGGGAGAAGAAGATGTTTTGCTGCCGGCGCGAGGAAGCGGTAAGGCGTGAAGGGGTATAAGGGAAGGACGAAGATGGCGGAAGAGAGGCGGGCAGAAGGGGAAAACAGCGGGAAGACAGATATCAAATCCCTGACACTGCAGGAACTGAAGGACGAAATGGCTGCCAGGGGAGAGAAAGCCTTCCGGGCGGCGCAGATGTATGAATGGATGCACAGAAAGCTGGCAAGAAATTTCGACGGGATGAGCAATCTCTCAAAGAGCTTTCGGGAAGAATGTAAAGACAGATATCTTTATACGGCGCTGCAGACGGTACGTGTTCAGGAGTCTGAGCTGGACGGAACCAGGAAGTTCCTGTTTGCGCTTTCCGACGGAAATGTGGTGGAAAGCGTCTGGATGAAATATAAACACGGCAACAGCGTCTGCATTTCTTCCCAGGTGGGCTGCAGGATGGGGTGCAGATTCTGTGCGTCCACGCTGGACGGGCTGGAACGAAATCTGACCCCCTCAGAGATGCTGGACCAGGTCTACGCAATTACACTGCTGACGGGAGAGCGCGTAAGCAATGTGGTTGTGATGGGCACAGGGGAGCCGCTGGATAATTACGATAATTTATTGGTTTTCCTGAAGATGCTTACGGATGAAAACGGGCTTCATATCAGCCAGAGGAACGTCACGGTCTCTACCTGCGGCCTGGTGCCGGAGATGAGGCGGCTGGCGGAAGAAAAGCTGCAGATTACACTGGCGCTGTCGCTTCATGCCGTGACGGACGAAAAGCGCCGAAGAATCATGCCCATCGCGAACCGGTACGGAATCAGGGAGCTGATGGACGCATGCGAATACTATTTTGGGCAGACAGGCAGGCGGATTACTTTTGAATACAGTCTGGCGGCAGGCGTGAATGACAGCGAGGAGGACGCCATGGGGCTGGTCCGTCTGGCTTGGCCGCTTCGTTGCCATATCAATTTAATTCCGGTAAATCCTGTAAAAGAATGCGGTTTTTCGCGCACACAGCTGTCTCAGATCAAAGCTTTTCAAAATATACTTGAAAAAAATGAAATAAATGGTACTATTAGAAGGGAAATGGGCAGGGATATTGACGGCGCATGCGGGCAGCTGCGGCGCAGGCATATGTCTGTCCTACGGGACATTGGAGGAAATGAAGCGTGTTGAAAACGTTTTCTATGACAGATATCGGCAGAAGAAGAAAAGCAAACCAGGATTACGTATATTCATCGGAGCGCCCTGTAGGGCTGCTGCCGAATCTGTTTGTTGTGGCAGACGGTATGGGCGGCCATAATGCGGGTGATTATGCTTCCAGGGTTGCGGTGGAGACCATCGTGGAGCAGATTGCGGATTCGCCTGAGCATGACCCGCTACGTGTTTTTGACATGGCGATCCAGGCGGCCAATGCAAGAATACGGGAGTTGGCGGCAGAGTCCCCGGAACTGGACGGAATGGGGACTACCGTGGTGGTTGCATCCTGCGCGGACAGGTGCCTTTTTGTTGCAAATGTGGGCGACAGCAGGCTGTATGTGGTGAACCGTTCGGGAATCCGCCAGATTACCAGAGACCATTCCTGGGTGGAGGAGATGGTCCGGAGGGGCGGTATCGGCAGGGAGGAAGCAAGGAACCACCCGGATAAGAATATTATTACCAGGGCAGTGGGGGCTGAAGATACCATAAAGGCCGATTTTTTTATGGTGCGGCTTGAACAGAATGACAGAATATTGATGTGTACGGACGGACTGACCAATATGCTGGAGGACGAGGAGATCCGAATGGTACTGGACGGAGCCCGGGATATTGTGGAGAAGGCAGAGGCGCTTGTCAAGGCTGCCAATGAGAATGGCGGAAAGGACAATATCAGTGTGATTTTGATTGAATCTCTGGAAGCGTGTTAGAATGGAGAGTATGCATGGTTAAGATTGGAATGATGATTGGCGACCGCTATGAAGTGCTGGAGAAAATCGGTACCGGCGGCATGTCAGATGTATATAAGGCAAAATGCCATAAGCTGAACCGTTTTGTGGCGATTAAGGTTTTGAAGCAGGAATTCAGTGAAAACGCTAATTTTGTATCGAAATTCCGTACAGAGGCCCAGGCGGCGGCAGGGCTGATGCATCCCAGCATTGTCAACGTGTACGATGTGGGGGAGGAAGACGGTATTTATTATATCGTGATGGAGCTGGTAGAGGGCATCACACTTAAAAAGTATATCGAAAAAAAGGCCAGGCTGTCCTTCAAGGAGGCAGTGAGCATAGCAATACAGGTGAGCATGGGAATTGAAGCGGCCCATAATAACCATATCATTCACAGGGATATCAAGCCTCAGAACATTATGATATCCAAGGACGGCAAGGTAAAGGTGACGGATTTCGGCATTGCCAAGGCTGCTACCAGCAATACGATTACCTCCAACGTAATGGGATCTGTGCATTATACGTCGCCGGAACAGGCCAGGGGCGGCTACAGTGATGAGAAAAGCGACATTTATTCCCTTGGCATTACCATTTTTGAAATGCTGACCGGAAGAGTTCCTTTTAACGGGGAGACGACGGTGGCCATCGCGATCAAGCATATCCAGGAGGAGCTTCCCTCCCCGAAGGAATTTGTGCCGGAGATTCCAAACAGTGTAGAGGGAATCGTACTGAAATGCTGTCAGAAGTCTCCTGATCGCAGATATCAGAGTATGCAGGAACTGATTGCGGATTTGAAGCAGTCCCTGATGAATCCTGATGATGACTTTGTAGTACAAAATGACCCTGACATGAGCGCCGGTACCCGAAAAATATCGGATGTTGAGCGGGAACAGATTAAGCGCAGGACTGTATATCAGGAGAACTACGAACAGAACTATGATTACGAGGAACGGGAAGAACCCATGCGCCTGCGTTCCGAGACGGAATCCATATATGAAAATGAAGAGGATTCGGAGGACGATGACGAATATGATTATAACCCTAAAATGGAGAAAGTGACTACATTTCTGGCATTAATCGGAGGTGTGGTATTTTGTGTGGTCGCCATTATTCTCGCGGTAAAAGTATTCGGAGGCCGAGAGGAGGGAGAGGAGCCTGTCAGCCCGGTGATTACCACGCCCCCTTCAACGGAATTCTCCGGAGAATCCTCCTCCGGGGAGGACGAGATACAGAAAGTACGGATGCCGAAAGTAGTGGGCAAAACCGTGGAGGATGCCAGAAATGCATTGACAGATCTGGGGTTGAAGTCTGAAGTTGAATATGAGGAATCGGATGATATTAAAGCAGGGGAAGTCATAAGCGCCGATGTGGCGGAAGGTACCGAAATTGAGGAGGGAACGGTTGTTAAGCTAACTGCCAGTGCCGGACCCGAGGGGATTCCCGTGCCGTCAGTGGTGAATATGGATTATGACGAGGCCAACGCGCGGCTGACGCAGCTTGGCTTTGCAGTGACCAGGGTGGAAGGCTATTCTGATGAGGTGGACAGCGGGGTTGTTATGTCCCAGGTGCCTTCCGCCGAGACAGAAGTAGCCAAGGGCACCAATATTACCGTCACGGTGAGCCTTGGAAAGGAGAAAATCTGGGTTCCGAATCTGCTGGGATATTCCGAGGAGGAGGGGATTGCGATTGCCCTGGATGCGGGCCTGCAGATAGGGGAAGAAATCGCCTATATATACAGTAACGAGTATCCGGAGGGACAGATCTGCTATCAGAGTTATTCCACCGGTTCTTATGTGGAACCTGATACCGTGATGGATATTAAGGTCAGCAAAGGACCTGAAGCAGAGACTTATAAATGCAACGCCAGCATTATGGCACCTACACCTGAGGAGGCGCCGGATTATACGGCGGGGATGGAGGTCTTAGTCAGGCTGGTGACGGACGACGGACAGGTGCTTCTGGATACCAGGACATCAAGCTTTCCGCAGGCCGCAAATTATTTTGGGTTGACTTCATCAGGGGGTACGCTTACCATGTCTTATACCGTGACGACGGAGGGTACTACCACCACGGATCCGGAAACGGGAGAGACGGTTACGTTGCCCGGGGAGATACAGGAAAAATCTTTCAGCAGAAGAATTGAGTTTACGTTGGAATAGGCGGGAATTATGCGCGGAAGGATAGTGAAAGGGATTGGCGGTTTTTATTACGTTCATTGCGGGCAGGCACAGGATGGCACGCTTGGGGACGGAGAATTGTACGAATGCAGGGCAAAGGGGATATTCCGCAGGGATAACCGCCGTCCGCTGGTAGGGGACGAGGTGGAAATGGATGTGCTGGACGAAGCGAAAAAGGCCGGCAATATCCGTGAACTGCTGCCCAGGCGAAGCGAGCTTATCCGTCCTGCGGTGGCCAATGTGGATCAGGCGTTGGTTGTTTTTGCCGTTGCAAGGCCCAAACCCAATTGTAATCTGCTGGACAGGTTTTTGATTATGATGGCACAGCAGGGGCTGGAAAGTATTGTCTGTTTTAACAAATCAGATATTGATGAAGACGGCATCGGAGAGGAATATATCCGGACATATCGGGACTGCGGGTACCGGACACTGGGACTCAGTGCGAAAACGGGGGAGGGCATCGATTCTCTGAAAGAATTGCTGCAGGGGAAAATCACTGCGGTGGCGGGACCAAGCGGTGTGGGAAAATCTTCCGTCATCAATTGCCTGCAGTCGGATGTCGTGATGGAAACAGGAGAAATCAGCGTCAAAATCCAGAGAGGAAAGCATACGACAAGGCATTCCGAGTTGATAGCGCTGGACAGGAATACGTATATTCTGGATACGCCCGGATTCAGTTCCCTGGGGCTTTTCGGGCTGGAGAAGGGAAAGTTGGCGGCATATTATCCGGAGTTTTCGGAGTGTGAAAAGGATTGCAGATTTGTCGGCTGCTCTCATATCGGGGAGCGGGTTTGCGGTGTGAAGGAAGCAGTGGCCGGGGGGAGCGTCAACAGGATGCGGTATGAGAATTACTGTCTTTTGTATCAGGAACTGGACTGCATACAGTCAAAAGGGATGAAGCCGGCAGTACACAATCACAAGGCGGGGAAAAGGTAGAAAGGAATCTGCCGGAGGATGGCAGCCGGGAGGATAGCGGATCAGTGCGGAAATGGTGCGCATTATTGGGAAGGTTGTCCAAACATCGAAAATATATGTTCATATCATTGATTTTATGGTCAATGTTACTTATAATAAAACAAGGGGGAAAGATGATAGCAACAAATTTGTCACAGACAGTTGATGCAACGAATGATACGAATTCTGCATATGATACAAATGTAAAGTACCTGCTGGCAGATAAGCAGATATTGTCCCGGATATTAAAATATACAGTTGATGAATTTCGGGATATGGATATTGAGGACATTATCGGCTGCATCGGTGATGATATTGAGATTGGGACAAGACCGGTGGATGCCGGACTCTCGAATCTTGGACGTGTAAAGGGAACACTGACGGAAGATAATGTTCCTGGAGAAGGCATGATATTTTATGACATTCGTTTTACCGCATATTGCAGGAAAAATGAGATGAAGATTCTAATCAATATCGAGGCACAGAGGTCATCGGATTCCGCTAAGTTAGGGTATCATCTGGAAAACAGGATAATCTTTTATCTTGCGAGGATGATTTCGGCACAGAAACAGACAGAATTTTTTCACAGTGATTTTGATAATCTGAAAAAAGTGCGAAGCATCTGGATTTGTATGGACCATGATGAGACGGAGGATTCTATAGAAGAAATCAGCCTCGAAAGAAAAACAGTTTTTGGGAGTAAGAAGAATTCGTATCCTGCAGATTTGATGAAAGGCATCATTGTCAATATAAGGAATGGGAAGAAACAGAAATCTAAAAATGTATTGATTGCCATGTTGGAAGAATTGGTTTCTGGGAAAGATGCAGCGGAAAAGAAACGTATATTAGCCGATGAATACGGAATGATAATGACTGCAGAATTGGAAGGGAGGATACAGATTATGTGTAATTGGTCACAAACTATTGAAGCCAGGGCACTTAAGATTGGTATGGAAAAAGGTATGGAAAAAGGTATGGAAAAAGGTATGGAAAAAGGTATGGAAAAAGGTATGGAAAAAGGTATGGAAAAAGGTATGGAAAAAGGTATGGCAAAGGGTATTGCAGAAGAGCGAAAGGACGCTATTGAGCGAATGCTTAGAGCGAATGCCACCAAAGAGCAGATAATTTCTTATGGATATACAGAAGAGGAATATGCGGAAGTAGAAAATTCATTGTATGTAAATGCATAAAATGCAAGATATAATCCCATGCCCGATAAGGTATGGGATTATGGCTGCTATGTATTTGTTACAAGTCAGAAACGTTGAGAAATGAAAGGAGTGTCTGCCATGTCGAAGGATAGGGAAGGCAGGAGCAGCAGAAGCGCCGGGCAGATGCCGCATGGATGGAACACTACCGCATCGGCAGGGGGATTCCGGTATGCGTTTATTAAGGGGAGAGGTACCGGCTCCAAAAACGTATCAAATTAAGGTTTGTAAGGAGGATATAGACAAAAATGAAACTGGGAATCGTAGGACTACCAAATGTGGGAAAAAGTACATTGTTTAATTCTTTGACCAAAGCAGGTGCGGAATCCGCCAATTATCCCTTCTGCACCATCGATCCCAACATTGGGATTGTAACCGTGCCGGATGAGCGGCTGAAGCTGTTGGGAGACATGTACCGGTCGAAAAAAGTGACACCGGCGGTCATTGAGTTCGTGGACATTGCGGGCCTGGTAAAAGGGGCGTCCAAAGGAGAGGGGCTGGGAAATCAGTTTTTGAGTAATATCCGGGAGGTGGATGCCATCGTCCATGTGGTACGATGCTTTGAAGATTCCAATGTAGTCCATGTGGACGGCAGCGTGAATCCGATCCGCGACGTGGAAACCATTAACCTGGAACTGATATTTTCTGATCTGGAGGTATTGGAGAGAAGGATATCCAAGGTGGCAAAGGCTGCCAGGATGGACAAGACATGTGCAAAGGAACTTGCCCTGCTGGAACGGATTAAGGAGCATCTGGAGGCAGGCAAGCCGGCCAAGACACTGGAAGTTACGGATGAGGATGAAATGACGCTGCTTGGCGAGTATAATCTGCTGACAGGCAAACCCGTCATTTATGCCGCCAATGTGGCTGAGGGCGACCTGACAGATGACGGTGCCTCCAATTCCCGGGTGGCGGAAGTGAGAGCTTTTGCGGAGAAGGAACATAGTGAGGTTTTTGTCATCTGCGCGCAGATTGAACAGGAAATATCGGAACTGGACGAGGACGAAAAGGCAGTGTTTCTGGAGGATCTGGGTCTTGCGAAATCCGGGCTGGAGAAGCTGGTGAGGGCAAGCTATCGGATTCTGGGATTGATGAGTTTCCTGACGGCAGGGGAGGATGAAACCCGTGCATGGACCATCCGGATTGGGACCAAGGCACCCCAGGCGGCAGGAAAGATTCATTCTGACTTTGAGCGTGGCTTTATCAAGGCGGAAGTGGTAAATTACAGAGATCTGCTGGAGCAGGGTTCTTTGGCGGCAGCCCGGGAGAAAGGGCTGGTAGGAATGGAAGGCAAGGATTATATCGTGCAGGACGGTGATGTGATATTGTTCCGCTTCAATGTATGACGCAGCATGTATGATGAAGAGCGGAACGGAATGGAGAGGCTTCAGTGCCCTGGGCAGGGAAGCATGAAAGGAAAAAGTTATGAATGCTGGTGATATTGCATTTCCAAACTTGGGTATCTACCTGAAAGATGTTCCCAAATTTTTCAGTATATTTGGATTTGAGATTGCTTTTTACGGGCTGCTGATAGGCCTGGGGGTGCTGTCGGGAATTGTGATGGCGGCGCATGTTGCAAAAGCGACAGGCCAGAATCCGGACGATTACTGGGACTTTGCCATCTATGCGGTGATTTTTTCCATTGTGGGCGCCCGCATTTATTATGTGGTGTTTTCATGGGATTATTATAAGGATAATCTGCTGGGTATATTTCAGTTGAGAAACGGCGGTCTGGCAATTTACGGCGGTGTCATTGCTGCGTTTGTCACATTGTTCGTCTACTGCAGGGTTAAAAAACAGAATCCTCTGCTTATGGGCGACACCTGTATGCCCGGGCTGATTCTGGGACAGGCAATCGGGCGCTGGGGGAATTTCATGAACCGTGAGGTGTTCGGCGAATACTATGCCGGCCTTTTTTCCATGCAGCTTCCGGTGGAAGCGGTACGTGCCAGGGATATTTCGGAGAATATTGCCGCCCATATTCCGGAAGGGGCGAATTACATCAATGTGCATCCGACTTTCCTCTATGAAAGCGTGTGGAATCTCCTGGTATTTTCGGCGCTGCTTGCGTTCAGGAAGCATAAGAAATTCAACGGTGAAATGTGCCTGCTCTATTTTGGCGGTTATGGGCTGGGGCGTTTTGTCATCGAAGGAATCCGGACAGACACGCTGTTTCTTCCGGGTACGACGATTCCGGTATCACAGGTCCTGGCATTGGTAATGGTGATCGCGTCTGCTGCGGTGGATCTTGCCGTGCGCATGAAGATGAGGAGGCAGCCTGACTGAGAAAAATTTTTTCGACAAATTTCATAACCATATATTGTGTATAACAAGTGAAAAATATACTATATATTGTGTGTTTCAAGTAAAAGCATCCTGCATATTTTGAGCAGGGTGCTTTTTTTCGTCCAAACCGCACAAACTTTCGGCTTGTCAAATCCCTCAATCTATATTAGAATTAATTGATAAGTGGGATGAATGTGGCAGAAAAGACCAAAAAGTGGGATAGGATTTCATACCCATATCTGACGGGCGGTGATTGCTTTTGTTTATGAGCAGATACAATCATACAATTGACCCAAAGGGCAGGCTGAGCATTCCCTCCAAGTACCGGGAGATTCTGGGAGACATGTTTGTGGTTTCAAAAGGGATGGATGGCTGCTTATTTGCGTACGCCGACGAGACATGGAAGGAATTCGAGGCAAAACTGGCAGCGCTGCCGCTGGTTGATAAAGATGCAAGAGATTTTGCGAGATTTTTTCTGTCAGGTGCCCAGTATGTTACAGTAGACAAGCAGGGGCGTATTTTAGTACCCCAGGAGTTAAGGGACTTTGCGGGATTGGAGAAAGATGTTGTCCTGTCCGGCCTGGGAAGCCGTATCGAGATATGGAATCTTGAGAAGTGGAATGAAATCAACGGCGAGATGGATATTAATAAGATAGCCGAAGGCATGAAAAAAATGGGGCTGACCATTTAAGGCATGTACCGATTTGAAGGGGGCGGCAGAAGCCGCTGGTGGCGGGATGCTGAGAAGTACGGCAGAGCAGGTGTAAAAACAAAGGAATGGGGAAACGCCGGAAGGCAGAAGAGGGGAGGAAGGGAAGATGGAAGAAAAATATGAGGCACCATTCAGACACTACTCCGTTCTTCTGGAGGAGACAGTGGAAGGGCTCCATGTAAAGCCGGGCGGTATCTATGTAGACGGCACGCTGGGCGGAGGCGGACATGCACTTGAAGTGTGCAGGCGGCTTGGAAACGGCCGCCTGTATGGGATTGACCAGGATGAAGCGGCCATCTGCGCGGCAGGGGAAAGGCTTGCCGGTTTTACAGACAATATTACGTTACTCAGGGACAATTTCTGTAATATGAGAACCAGGCTGGCTGCCGAAGGTATCCGAACTGTAGACGGTATTCTGTTGGACCTGGGGGTATCGTCGTACCAGTTTGACAACGGGGAGAGAGGGTTTTCCTATCGATTTGACGCACCGCTGGATATGCGCATGGACCGCAGGCAGACATTGACTGCAGGAGACATCGTGAATCATTATCCCGAGAATGAACTGTACCGTATTATCCGTGATTACGGAGAGGAACGTTTTGCGAAAAATATTGCGAAATACATAGCGCAGGCAAGAGCAAAAAAGCCGATTGAAACTACTTTTGAGCTAAATGAAATCATCAGGGCTGCCATTCCGGCGAAAATGCGCAGGGACGGGCATCCTTCCAAACGGACTTATCAGGCAATCCGCATTGAGTGCAACAGGGAACTGGAAGTGCTTACAGGCTCTCTGGATGATATGATTGCCATGCTGAATCCCAAGGGACGGCTGTGTGTCATCACGTTTCATTCGCTGGAGGACCGCATCGTAAAGACGATTTTTAAGAAAAACGAGGCTCCCTGTACCTGCCCGCCGGATTTTCCGGTCTGTGTGTGCGGGAAGGTTTCAAGGGGAACGGTTGTGACGAGAAAGCCCGTGACTGCGGGGGAAAAAGAACTTACAGAGAATACTCGTTCCAGAAGCGCGAAGCTGAGGGTTTTTGAGAAGGGATTTGAATCTGAAAAAGAAAGTGGGATGATTTTATGAGCAGAAAAAGGAAAAACAACCGGCGGGTTTCTTATGACAGTGGCAGGTATGCAGAGCGGATAGAAACAGACAGCTATGTCTATGGGAATGCGGCAAGGAAGCTGGAACCGGAAAGGGTTTGGGAGGAACAGGAGGAGGCGCCCGTCAGGAAACCGCACCATGAGGTGCGGAAGAATCGGGACAAGGCCCGATATATGAATGCGGGATATGTCATGTTTCTGGCAGCGGCACTGTGCGCGGCGGCTGTGATACTGGTGAATTACGTGCAGCTTCAGGCAGAACTGACAAACCTGACCAGGAGCGTGGCGTCCAGTGAAAGCAGGCTGAATCGGCTGAAAGTTGCCAATGATGAAGAATATAACCGTATTGTCAGCAGTATCAATCTGGAGGAAATCAAGAGAATTGCCATTATGGAACTGGGGATGGTTTACGCCCAGGAGGGGCAGATCATTGAATATGAAACAGAGAGCGGTGACTATATGCGCCAGGTAACGGATAAGAACTGATGGGAGTCAGAGTGGGAAAGAAAAAAAACAGAGCCGGAAGAACCGCAGGAACCGGAAGGGTAAAAAGGGCGGGAAGAGTTACAGGAACCGAAAGGACCGGAAGAACCACAGGTGCAGAAAGGGCGGGAAGGACCGCAGGAATCGAAAGGGCGGAAAGAGCTACAGGAACCAGAAGGACCACAGGTGCAGAAAGGGTGGGAAGGACCGCAGGAACCGGAAGGGCAAAAAGGTTCAGAAAAACGGAAAATACGGACAATAAAAATCGCTTTTCCATCAAGATGCAGAAGAAGCTGGTGGTGCTGTACGCGTTTGTTTTGATTGCATTTGTAGGACTGAGTGTACGCCTTGTGTGGATTACCAGAAAAAACGAGACGAATTATCAGAAGCAGGTACTGTCACAGCAGGGGTATTCTTCTACGGTGATCCCTTACCGGAGGGGCAATATTGTAGATGCGAAGGGAACCCGGCTTGCCACCAGTGAAAAGGTGTATAACCTGGTAATTGACGCCAAGGTGATGACGGCCGAGGTGAAGGGGGAAAAGTCTTATCTGGAGCCTACATTGCAGGCTCTGGGGGAGCATTTCGAGCTGGATATGGCGAAGATAAGGGAGTATGTCAATACAAACAGCAAATCTTCCTGGTATGTGCCCCTGAGACGGTTGAGTTATGAGGAAATCAGCGGGTTTAAGGAGGCGCAGGAACAGGAAGGTTCCTTAATAAAGGGAGTCTGGTTTGAAGAGGAGTATAAGCGGGTCTACCCTTACGGCTCACTTGCTGCGGATGTGATAGGCTTTACGACCACCGACAGCCAGGGAAGTTATGGCCTGGAAGAGTACTACAATGATGTCTTAAATGGGATTAACGGCAGGGAATACGGTTATCTGAACGATGACCTGGCAATGGAGCGCACGGTGAAGTCCGCTGTTGACGGATACGATATCCATTCTACCATCGATGCAAACCTGCAGATGATGGTGGAGAAGAATCTGAAAAAGTTCAACGATGAGTATCAGAATAAAGTCCGGACAGGAAACGGTGCCGAGAATGTGGGCTGCATTATCATGAAGGTCAATACAGGGGAAATCCTTGCCATGGCCAGCTATCCGACTTATGACCTGAACGATACGCGCAATCCGGAGTCCATGTACGGTTCCCGAATGGTGGAGCAGGTTACCAATGCCAACGGATATTACGAGATTAAGAAAACAAATACAATTATTGACGAAAACGTGGTGGCATCCATGGATGAGACTCAGATGTATGTGAATCTGGATTATCTGTGGAAAAACTTCTGTATCACCGACACCTATGAACCCGGTTCCACGGCGAAGCCTTTTACGGTGGCAGCGGCGCTGGAACAGGGAGCGGTATCACAGAATACCAGTTTTGAGTGTACCGGCGTGCTGGAGGTGGGGGGTTATCCCATCAAATGTCATGCACAGGGCCATATGAGCCTGGAAAATTCCATTGCCACCTCCTGTAATGTGACAATGATGAAAATAGCCCAGCTGATGGGTAAAGAGGATTTCTGCAAGTTTCAGAATATTTTTAATTTCGGGCTTAAGACAAACATTGACTTGGCGGGGGAAGCCAGAACGGCCAGCCTGATTTACACGCCGGACAAAATGGGACCCACCGACCTGGCTACCAACAGCTTCGGACAGAACTTTAACGTGACCATGATAGAGATGATTACGGGCTTCTGTTCATTGGTGAACGGAGGTTATTACTATGAGCCTCATGTGGTGAATAAAATTACCAATGCCAGCGGTGCCACAGTGAAAAATATCGAGCCGCGGGTGCTGAAGCAGACGGTGTCGGAATCCACATCGGCTCTGATCAGGCAGTACTGTAAGGCGGTAGTGGAATACGGCACAGGTACATCGGCAAGGCCTCCCGGATATAAGCTGGGAGGAAAAACGGGTACTGCGGAAACCATTGACCCCATGACAAACAGGCGTTCCGAGAACGAGTATGTGGTATCCTTTATCGGCTGTGTTCCGGCGGACGATCCGGAAATTGCCATTTATGTGGTGGTGGACAGGCTGAATGCGGAGAAGCAGGATAATGCCAGAGTGGCAACGGTCATGGCACGCAGCATTCTGATGGAAGCGCTTCCCTATCTGAATATTTTTATGACAGAGCCGGTTTCAGAGGCAGAGCAGGCGGAACTGGACGCGCTGCAGCTGGACATTACCAGTCAGTATACTCAGACGCCGGAAGGTACCGAACCGGAAAATCCGGGGGATAATACGTCCGGTGCCCCGGAGGGAAACAATCCGGGGGATGGTAATTCGGAAGGCGGTGAGGAGGGCCAGGGAACGGGAGGTGTATACAATGCACCCTGGATGGATTATCCCATCGATTCTGAGACAGGCTACCGTGTAGGGCCGGACGGCAGGAATTATGATGCGCAGACAGGAATCCCGATTGAGGGAGCGGAATCGGTACCGGATCCCAATATTCCCATAAACCCGAACCTTACAGGGCCGAACTTTACAGGGGGCTAATGCGTCATTGCATTTATCCGTTGGCAATCGGCACTCGCTGCCCATTCCGGCACTGCGTTGTCGTTAACGGCATTTTTACATTTTCTCACCGGGTATTCATATCCTGGCCGAACCGGGAATACAGTATATCAATACCTTCTATATGAGGAATGAATGCTTTCGGACAATAACAAAATAGCCCACAGGAAGAAAATGCTGGTGAGTTTCCTTCTTTTTACCGGAATGTTTGCTTTTCTGTTTGGGCGGCTGGTATACCTGTGTGTCTGGCAGGCGGAACACTACGCCGCAATGGCTACCGATCTGCATGAGCGGGAGCGCAGTATTAAGGCTGCAAGAGGGCGTATTTTAGACCGTAACGGCAAGGTTCTGGCGGATAACAGGACGGTATGCACCGTATCCGTTATCTATAATCAGATAGAGGATCGGGAAAAGGTAATCGAGATTCTCTGCAGGGAACTGGAGCTGACAGAGGAGTACGTGCGGAAAAGGGTTGAAAAGTATTCCTCCATGGAGCGTATCAAGAGCAATGTGGATAAGGAAGTGGGGGATCGTATCAGGGAATACGGCCTGGCCGGGGTGAAAGTGGATGAGGATTACAAGCGTTATTATCCGCATGATGAGCTGGCCAGTAAGGTGCTGGGATTTACAGGCGGCGATAATCAGGGTATCATCGGCCTGGAAGTGGCATATGATAAATACATGGAGGGAAAAGCGGGAAAAATCCTGACAGTGACGGACGCCAGGGGAATCGAGGTGGAATCTGCCGGGGAGCGGCGGATTGAGCCGGTGGCAGGCCTGGATTTATGTATCAGCATGGACTTGAATATCCAGTATTATGCCACACAGCTGGCAAACCAGGCGCTTGCCACAAAGCAGGCGGACAGTGTCTCCATACTGGTGATGAATCCGCAGAACGGGGAAATCCTTGCCATGGCCAACGTGCCGGAATTTGATTTAAATCAGCCCTTTGAACTGCCGGAGGGCACGGAGGAGAATCTCACTTCGGAGGAGCGGCAGAACCTGCTGAACGGCATCTGGCGAAACGGATGCATTAACGATACATATGAGCCGGGTTCTACTTTTAAAGTTATAACGGCGGCTGCCGGATTGTCCGCAGGAGTGGTGACACCGGCCAGTTCATTCAGCTGTCCGGGCTTCATCATCGTAGATGACAGAAAGATACGCTGTCATAAGGTGGCCGGACACGGCAGCCAGGATTTTACACATACCATGATGAATTCCTGCAATCCTGCGCTGATTACAGTGGGGATGAGGCTGGGAATCGACAGTTACTACAGCTATTTTGAGCAGTTTGGCCTGAAGGCGAAGACAGGCATTGACCTGCCGGGTGAGGCGGGCACCATTATGCACAGGAAAGAAGATATGGGGAATGTAGAACTTGCCACGGTTGCCTTCGGTCAGTCTTTTCAAATTACGCCCATACAGCTGGTTACCACAGTATCTTCCATTATAAACGGGGGAAAGCGGGTGACACCGCATTTCGGGATTTGCACCAGGGATGCGGACGGCAATGTGGTGGAGAATTTTGAATACCCGGTGACGGAAGGCATCGTGACGGAGGAGGTCAGCGCCACCATGCGGGAAATCCTGGAGATGGTGGTAAAGGAGGGCAGCGGCTCCAACGGCAAAGTGGAGGGGTTCCGGGTGGGAGGCAAGACGGCAACCAGTCAGACCCTGCCAAGGGGAAGCGGGCGTTATATTGCTTCTTTTATCGGTTTTGCGCCGGCGGATAACCCGCAGGTGATTGCCTTGGCCATTGTAAACAATCCGCAGGGGGTGTATTACGGAGGACAGGTAGCGGCGCCGATAATCCGACAGCTGTACGAGAATATCCTGCCTTATATGGGGATTGAGGAATATCATGAATGAACAGTAAGCGCAGGTGCGGTGTATGAGTTCGGCTACGGACGCAATTCCTGAATGCCCGAAAACGAATCCGGGGAGCCAGGGTGCCCTGCCTGCGGAACCGAAATAGAAAGGATTGGATGATGGGTAAGAACAGCATAACGGCAGTCCTGCTTTCCTTCAGCATCAGCGCACTGGCCGGACCGATACTGATTCCCTTTCTGAGGCGGCTGAAATGCGGCCAGACAGTCCGGGACGACGGGCCGGCCGCTCACCTGAAAAAGTCGGGGACCCCCACTATGGGCGGTATATTGATTCTGGCAAGTGTGCTGGCCACTTCGGCGGCATTTATGAAAGAGTACCCCAGGATAGCACCGGTTTTGTTTCTTACGGTAGGATTCGGCCTGGTAGGCCTGACGGATGATTACATAAAAGTAGTATGCAGACGTTCCATGGGGCTTTCGGCCTGGCAGAAGCTTTTCGGCCAGTTGGTCGTTACAGGGGGATTTGCATGGTATCTGGTTCGGTATGCAGATGTGAGCTTGGCCATGAAGGCGCCCTGGATGCCGGGGAAATACCTGGATTTTGGAGTGTGGAATATACCGATCCTGTTCTTTATCGTCCTGGGAACGGCCAATGGGACCAATTTCACCGACGGGCTGGACGGCCTGGCGGGGAGCGTCACACTGATGGTAGCGGTATTTTTCTCCGTGGTGTCGATTGGGACGGCTTCCGGGATAGAGCCTTTGACCTGTGCTGTGGCAGGGGCGCTGATGGGATTTCTGCTCTTCAACGTATATCCGGCGACAGTATTTATGGGAGATACCGGTTCGCTGGCGCTGGGCGGCTTTGTGGCGGGATGTGCCTATGTGATGCAGATGCCGCTGTACATAGCGATTGTCGGTATTGTATATCTGATAGAAGTATGCTCCGTCATTGTGCAGGTGGGGTATTTTAAGGTCAGCGGAGGAAAGCGTATTTTGAAGATGGCGCCCCTTCACCATCACTTTGAACTCAGCGGATGGTCAGAGACCAGGATTACGGCGCTCTTTACCATCATTACGGCCCTGATGTGCCTGCTGGCACTCAGAGCGCTGGGCTGAGTGCGGATTCCGTCTGCGTACAGAACTGGAATCAGAAAGGAAAATAAAATGAGAGCAGGAGAGAAATGCCTGGTAATCGGTTCCGGCTTAAGCGGAATCGGTTCTGCCGGACTTTTGGAGCACATGGGTGCGGAAGTGACAGTGTACGACAGCAATGAGAAACTGAGTGCGGAGGAACTGCGGGAACGCCTTCCAAAGGGCAGCAGGGCTTCCTGCATCACCGGAGAGCTGCCGGGACAGGTTCTGGAAGATACGGAAACCGTAGTGCTGAGTCCCGGAGTACCCACGGATATTCCGCTGGTGAAGGCGCTGAGAGACCGGGGTGCGGCCATTATAGGGGAGATAGAGCTGGGATTCCGGCAAGAGAAGGGAAGAGTGGCGGCCATCACCGGCACCAACGGCAAAACTACCACCACCACTCTGGTGGGTGAGATTATGAAAGCACACCTGGGGGAGGATAAGACGTTTGTGGTGGGCAATATCGGCAATCCCTATACCTCGGAATGCCTGAAGACAGCCGCTGATACCGTAACGGTGGGAGAGATCAGCTCCTTTCAGCTGGAGACGACTTCTTCTTTTCATCCGGCGGTGTCAGCCATCCTGAACATTACTCCGGATCACTTAAACCGGCACCACACCATGGAAGCCTATGTGGCGGCAAAGGAAAACATTGCTGCAAATCAGGACGAAAACGATATCTGTGTACTGAATTTCGATAATACATATACCAGGGACTTTGCGGAGAGATGTCCTGCGGAAGTTGTTTTCTTCTCATCCGCCCGTAAGCCGGAAAAGGGATATTTCCTGAAAGGAGACAGGGTAGTGAAGGTTTCCGGGGGACAGGAGCGGGAACTGCTGGATATTCACAGGGATATGAATCTGGTGGGCGTGTGCAATGTGGAAAATGTGATGGCAGCAATCGCCGTTGCCGAGGGGCTGGGGGTTCCCATGGATACCATCCTGAAGGCGGTGAAAGAATTCAGGGCGGTGGAACACAGAATTGAATTTGTGGCATCCAGGGGAGGCGTGGATTACTATAACGATTCCAAGGGGACGAATCCGGACGCAGCGATCCAGGGTATCCGCGCCATGACCAGGCCTACGGTCCTCATCGGCGGCGGATATGACAAGGGCAGCGAATATGATGCGTGGATTGAAAGTTTTGACGGCAAGGTGAAATGGCTGGTACTCATCGGCCAGACCAGGGAAAAAATCGCGGAATGTGCCAGACGGCACGGGTTCGGCAGGATATGTTTTGCGGATACTTTTGAGGAATGCCTGAAGCTTTGTACAGAGCTGGCGGAAGAAGGAGATGCGGTGCTTCTGTCGCCTGCCTGTGCCAGCTGGGGGATGTTTCCCAATTATGAGGTAAGAGGACAGATGTTTAAGGAATATGTCAACAGATTGGAATGAGAAGCCGGAGATAAAGGCAGGGAGTATATATGACGGCACAGAGAACGGCAAAGCGAAAGAAAAAGGAACAATCTGAATATTTTTTTGACTACAGCCTTCTGTTTATTGTGCTGTTTCTCCTGGGATTCGGGCTGGTGATGATCTATTCAGCCAGCTCTTACAGCGCGTTTGAGGAGTTTAAGGACACGGCACATTACCTGAAGAAGCAGCTGACAGCCATTGTCATAGGATTGGTGCTGATGATTATCACGGCCAATATCCCTTATCATTTCTGGGAGCGGTTTTCGCTGCTTGGATATCTGGTGGCTGCCGCCCTTATCCCGTTGGTATTGACGCCTCTGGGTGTGGAATCCCACGGGGCAAAGCGATGGATCAAGATTCCCGGGGTGGGTTTCAACCTGCAGCCTGCGGAGGTGGCGAAGATTGCCATTATCCTGTTTCTGGCAGTGCTGGTATGCAAGATGGGAAGGGGAATCCGCAGTTTTAAGGGATTTTGCGTGATGATGTTCTTTCCGTTACCCCTGGCGGCAGAGGTATACATAATCACAAAAAATATGAGTTCGGCACTGATTATCCTTGGGATTGCCGTGATCATGGTATTTGTGGCCAGTCCGGACTATAAAAAATTCGTCATTATGGCCCTGGTTGTAATAGCGGCGGCATCGGTGATTATCTATCTGGTGGCATCCGGAAGCGATATCCTGAAATTCCGCGGCAACCGTATCCGCTCCTGGCTGGACCCGGAGAGCGACCCTTCCGATACCGGGTTTCAGACACTGCAGGGATTGTATGCCATCGGAAGCGGCGGAATCTGGGGCAAAGGCCTGGGGCAGAGCATGCAGAAGCTCAGTTTTCTTCCCGAGGCCCAGAATGATATGATTTTCTCCATTATCTGCGAGGAACTGGGGCTGTTCGGGGCCGTTGCCGTTATCCTGATGTTCGTTATGCTTCTTTGGAGGATGATGGTGATTGCCAACAATGCCACAGACCTGTTCGGGGCGATGCTGGTGGTTGGGGTCATGGGACACATCGCCGTTCAGGCCATACTGAACATCGCCGTTGTGACGGCAACGATCCCCAACACCGGTATTTCTCTTCCGTTTATCAGTTACGGAGGATCTTCGGTGATGTTTCTTCTAATAGAAATAGGGCTGGTACTGAGCGTGGCCCGGAGAATCCAGCTCAAAGAGCTGTAGCCGGACACACGGGTACCTCAGGGCAGGCTTGCGTAATTCTGTCGAGCCGGCGGAAAATCCGGAAAGTAATCCTGTAAAAATCCTGCGGCAGCTACGCCGTAACCGGGGCGCCGCTGCCGCAGGAGAATACCGCAAAGCAATTGTGTGGGACAAGGTACGGAAGGGGCAGCTTTCTCATAGGATAGAATAGTTCAAATAAAAGAAAGCCGGATGGTGCTTTTATGGATTCTATTCGTATTCAGGGGGGAATTGCCCTTCAGGGAAAAGTGCGCATACAGGGGTCAAAAAATGCTTCACTGCCTGTACTGGCAGCTACATTGCTGGTAAGGGAGGGTTCTTTTATCCGGAACTGTCCCCGGATAACAGACGTATTTTCCATGGTCAGTCTGTTGAAAAGCCTGGGCTGCAGCGTGTGCTGGCAGGAGACGGGCATCTTTGTGGATTCTTCAAATGTGAGGAAAGGGAAGATGCCCAGAGAGGCGGTGACAGGCATGCGTTCTTCCCTCTGCCTGCTGGGGGCTTTGATAGGAAGATGCGGTGAAGTGGCCATGGAATACCCGGGAGGCTGTGTGATCGGAGAGCGTCCCATTGATTTGCATCTGACCGCCCTGAGCCAGATGGGTGTCACATTCAGAGAGGCGGGGGGACAGCTGTGCGCTTCGGCAGACAGGCTTCAGGGCGCCCATATTATCCTGCCGTTTCCGTCAGTGGGGGCAACCGAGAATATTATTCTGGCAGGAGTGGCGGCAGAGGGTGAGACAGTTCTGGAGGGTGCGGCCAGAGAGCCTGAAATTCTGACTCTGTGCAGGTATCTGTGTTGCTGCGGTGCCTGTATTGAGGGGGCAGGGAGCAGTAAAATCGTGGTTCGGGGAGGACGGCGGCTGTGCGGTACGGAATTCAGGGTGCCGGCGGATCGGATTGTGGCAGGCACCTATCTGTTGGGGTGTATCGGTGTGGGCGGAAGTGTTTATCTGGAACATGCACCGGCGGAAGAACTGGATGCCGTGATTCTGACAGCGGAGCAAATGGGCGGGCATGTGTGCCGTTCCAGGGACGGTCTCTATGTACAGGCGCCCGCGAGACCGCTTCCGGTGAAGCTTGTCACGTCTCCATACCCGGGTTTTCCTACAGACCTGCAGTCGGTGGCGCTGGCTGTTTCCTCAGGGGGAAGCGGATGTACCGACATAGAAGAGACGATTTTCGAGAATCGATTTCGTATTGCGGAGGATTTGAAGAAAATGGGCGCCTGTATCGAGCAGGCAGATTCCCGCAGGGTGAGGGTTCGGGGAGTGGAAAAACTGCACGGAACACAGGTGGAAGCGAGAGAACTGCGGGGTGGCGCCGCACTGGTGACTGCCGGGCTGATGGCGGAGGGAGAGAGCCTTGTGAGGGGCTGTTCCTTTATATACCGCGGATATGAGAACATCTGCAGGGATTTCAGAGAGTTAGGAGCGCGTGTGACAAGTGTTTAAGAGCAAAAGAACAGGGCTGGGCCTGACGGCGGTGGTTATCCTTTTCCTGACGGCCGCATTGGGAGCGGGCAGCTATATAAAGAAAACCTATACCATCGAGACTGTCTATGTGGAGGGCAATGTCCATTATTCGGAGGATGAAATCAAGGCAATTGTAATGGACGGATTTCTGGGGGATAATTCCCTCTACCTTTCCCTGAAGTATAAGGACAAGGGCATAGAGGGGATTCCCTTTGTAGACGTGGTGGATGTGGATATTCTGTCGCCGGATACCATTAAGATAATCGTGTATGAAAAAGTGCTGACAGGCTGCGTGAGATACCTGGACACCTATGTCTATTTTGACAGGGACGGATATGTGGTGGAAACCTCCGCAGTCCGGACGGTGGGAGTTCCGCAGATTATCGGGCTGCAGTTTGACCATCTGGTGCTGGGGGAAAAGCTTCCGGTGGAGGATGACGGAATTTTCAACAGTATACTGGACCTCACGAAACTTCTGCAGAAATACAGCCTTACACCGGACAGGATTTATTTTAACAGCGGGAAGGAAATTACGGTTTACTTTGGCGATACAAAGATTGCCCTGGGAAACGAACCTTCCGCTCTGGAGGACAAGCTGATGATCCTTCCCGGTTTCCTGCCGGAGCTGGAAGGGAAAAGCGGCACCCTGCAGATGCAGACTTTTGACGAAGACAGCGGGAAATATACATTTAAGCCGGGATAATAATTTCTAAGATATTTTTTCAGAAAATGGTTGCGAAATTTGATAAATGATTATATGATAGTAGGTGTGGTTTGGAGTGAAGTTGGAAAAGGAGGATGTACTCTTGCTGGAGATTAAGACGAACGATGCTGAATCTGCCGCCAAGATTATTGTGGTCGGTGTGGGCGGTGCAGGTAACAATGCTGTTAATAGAATGATTGACGAACAAATAGAAGGCGTGGAGTTTATCGGGGTGAATACGGACAAGCAGGCACTGCAGCTCTGTAAGGCGCCCACCCTGCTGCAGATTGGGGAGAAGCTGACCAAAGGACTCGGGGCGGGAGCCAAGCCTGAGATCGGAGAGAAGGCAGCGGAGGAGAGCTCCGAGGAAATCGGTTCTGCTCTGAAGGGGGCGGATATGGTCTTTGTCACCTGCGGCATGGGCGGCGGTACGGGAACCGGCGCCGCGCCCGTGGTGGCGAGGCTGGCAAAGGATATGGGAATCCTTACGGTCGGAGTCGTTACGAAGCCTTTCCGTTTCGAGGCCAGGACGCGTATGACAAATGCCCTGGGGGGGATCGAACGTATCAAAGAACATGTGGATACATTGATTGTGATTCCCAACGATAAGCTTCTGGAGATTGTGGACAGGCGTACCACCATGCCCGAGGCGCTCAGGAAGGCTGACGAAGTCCTGCAGCAGGCGGTTCAGGGGATTACGGACCTGATTAACAGGCCGGCAATCATCAATCTGGACTTTGCCGATATTCAGACCGTTATGAAGGACAAGGGTATCGCCCATATCGGCATAGGCGAGGGCAAGGGTGACGATAAGGCCCTGTCTGCCGTGAAGATGGCGGTGGAGAGTCCGCTGCTGGAGACTACCATCAATGGCGCTACGGATGTTATCCTCAACGTATCCGGCGATATTACGCTGCCGGATGCCAGTGATGCAGCAGACTTTGTACAGAGCCTCACGGGAGAGGATATCAACATCATTTTCGGTGCCATGTACGATGAGTCCAAGACTGACAGCTGTACGGTTACGGTGATTGCCACGGGCCTGGAGGATGCGGCTAACGCAAATCCGGCACAGTCCAGGTTTGGTTCTTCCTCCATATACAGGCCGCAGTCTACGCATATTGCGTCCAGTTCCCTGAAGGGACTGAATTCTCAGCCTGCCAGGCAGGAGGGGCCTCAGCCCGCTTCTTCCCAGGGGCTTCATAAGCCGGTAGATATCCGCAGTTCTGTGGAGGAGAAGACTTTGAAGATTCCGGACTTCCTGCAGAGGAAGTAAGAAAGACCCTCGTTGTTTGGGACAGAATGACAGTCAGACCCCTGAAGGACAAGGGGTTTGTTTGCCGTCTCTGATTTAGGAATCGGAATGACTACATACATGTAATATCTAAAATTGAAACAGGATGACACATTGAGAAACCGGGCAGAATAAGCCCGGTTTTTTGTCGAAAAGTTCTTGTAAAACAGACCCTTATCTGACAAATTCTTAAGTCCAACCCCTTTATAATGATTATGAAAAGGATGAAGCCAATGCATTATGAATTGTATGTAGACAGTCTGTTCTTTCTCAACTTCATTATGAACCTGTATCTGCTGATGCTGGTGGATAAGACGGCCTACGGCAGAGCGGGAAAGGGCAGACTGCTGGCCGGCGCGGCGGTGGGAGCGGCATGCTTTGTGCTTCCGTTCCTTCTGAGGGGTCCGGCGGTGCTGAAGATTTTGCTGGGAATGGGAGCCGGGTCTGCAGGAATGCTCTGTATTGCGTTCCCTGTGAAGAGCCTGAGAATGTTTCTGAAGCTTCTGGAAAGACTGGTTCTGTATTCCTTTGGTCTGGGGGGCGCCATGCTTTTTCTGATCAGGTGTCTGCCGGGGCTGAGAAGGTATCTGACAGGTGTGTCGGGAATTCTGGGGATGGGAGGCCTTTTTTTTCTTTTGTTCGGGCGCTTTCGAGACGGACGGAACCCGGAAAACAGCCTGTGCAGGGCAGTTTTGTCCCGGGAGGGAAAGCGGGCGGAGGCGGCGGCCCTGATTGATTCGGGGAACAGCCTTACGGAGCCTGTCAGCGGAAAACCGGTGTGCATAGTGGACAGAACGCTTTTTGACAGGCTCTGGGATAAGAGTCCGGATGCGTTCCGCGCCATTCCCTATCACAGTATCGGGAAGAGAAGGGGCATTATGCCGGGATTCCTGCTGCCCGGGCTGCAGCTGGAAATAGAAGGCATGACATATGTATTTAATGATGTGTATGTTGCCGTCAGCGAGGAAGCAATCTCGGAGACAGGCAGTATCGGCGCGGAATCCGTGAATATGATAATTAACCCCGGACTCTTTGCCAAGAGCGTAGCGGGAGGCCGTAAAAAACGGCAGAATGAGAGGCAAAATGATTCTGAAAGTAATGATACCGGGCAAGATTCAGTTTAAAATGATTCGCAGGGAGCGCCTGCTTCTGCGGAAAAAGGGAGAAATCCATTACATAGGCGGCGCCGAAGTGCTGCCCCCGCCGCTGGAGGTAGATAAGGAAAGCCAGGTGATAGGAGACCTGGGTACGGAATATGACGATGAGGCGAAGGCCATCTTGATTGAGCATAATCTCCGTCTGGTGGTGTATATAGCCAAAAAGTTTGACAATACGGGCGTGGGGGTGGAGGATTTGATTTCCATCGGAACCATCGGGCTGATCAAGTCGATCAATACCTTCAAACCGGACAAAAATATCAAATTGGCTACCTATGCCTCCAGATGTATAGAAAATGAAATCCTGATGTATCTGCGCAGGAATAATAAGACCAGGCTGGAGGTTTCCATCGACGAGCCGCTGAACGTGGACTGGGACGGGAATGAACTACTGCTGTCCGACATTTTGGGCACGGACGAGGATGTAATCTACCGGGACATTGAGAACGAGGTGGAGCGCAAGGTTCTGCTCGGCGCCATCAGCAAGCTGTCCGAGCGGGAGAAGAAGATTATCAACCTGCGCTTCGGCCTTGGGACAAAGGACGGGCAGGAGATGACCCAGAAGGAAGTGGCGTCTCTTCTGGGAATTTCCCAGTCCTATATCTCCCGCCTGGAGAAAAAAATCATGCGCCAGCTGAAAAAAGAGATGAGCAGTCATATTTAGGCTATGCAATCTGGTAAAAATAGGATATAATATTAACCAGAGAACCTGTTCCCTGTTTCCGGGGGACAGGTCTCTGCCCGCGGCCTGCCGTAAATCCGTCAAACAGTCGGCTAACGGACTTCTGCCGCGGAACGGAATGCAATTTAGAACCCGGCAGTCCGGGAAAATCTGACCCGGGGGATTCATATGATACAAAGAGAAGATATATTGTCGATAGAATTTTTGAAGAAGACGGAATTTACAGGTTGCCATCAGGGAATGCGCTATCGTCTGGAGGGCGTATCCGGTGATGGGGGAGAAAAGAAACTGCGCTGTACGGTGTGGCCGGAGCCGTTTAATTTTTGTAAGACATCAGAAGAAGAAAAAGAGAAGTCGGAATTTGAATTTGGAGAAAGCGGCATAACGGAAGCGATTGCATGGATGAATAACAGACTCTCCGAAGAGAGAGACAGATGGGAACATGCAGGGGAAAACTGGAATTGATTCCCGCGGGCAATGAGCCAAGCGGATGCGTCAGCATCCATTTGGCGAATGCCGCGAGGGTCACATACCCCGCTGCTTGCAGCGTTACAAGCTTGATGCCCCGTTGCTTGCAGCGGGGTTGTTGACTTGATTGTGTGACGGAGCGGGATTTCGGCAGTAAGCCCGACGGCTGCGTTCACGGACATACCGGATTGCAATGAAACTCCCGTAGATTTCTGCGGAGACAGCATATGTTAAAATATATATATCAGGATTTATTATCCGTAGTGAGGTTCCTGCCCGGTGCCGTGGCGATGGGGGCGATAGTTTCCGCCGCTGTTTTTTTGGCTGCCGATAAAATGCGCAGGGGAAAAAGGCGGGCACTCATGCTGCCCATGATACTGTTCTGGATTTACCTTTCTGTGATGTTGATTATCACTTTTTTTTCCAGGGAAAGCGGAGTCCGTCAGGGGATGGATCTGGAACTGTTTTCTACATGGGGGATTAATGAAAGGAACAATGCATATGTGGTGGAAAACGTGCTTTTATTTATTCCTTACGGTTTCTTAAGTCCCTGGGCGTTTAAAAGGCTGAGGGGCATTTTCCGCTGCGGAGCTGTGGGTTTCCTGACCAGCCTGGGAATAGAGTTTCTGCAGCTGGCAACGCGGCGGGGCTATTTTCAGATAGACGATATTCTGACCAACACATTGGGAACCATAATCGGATATCTGCTTTTCCTCATCTGCTTCCCGGGGGCGCAGAGGAAAAGGTGAAGGCGGGCACCCGTTTCTGCCGGGCCGGGAAACCCGGACGGCTTGGAGGGACCGCTAAGCGGACAGATAGGTACGCATGGCGCGCAGCGCGTTTTTTTCCAGGCGTGATACCTGTGCCTGGGAGATACCGATGGATTCCGCCACTTCCATCTGGGTTTTCCCCTCAAAGAAACGCAGGGAAATGATCTCATGCTCCCGGGGGTTCAGGCGCTTCATGGCTTCGCTGAGAGAGAGGTGTTCTACCCAGGTTTCTTCCTTATTTTTCTTGTCGCTGATCTGGTCCATGACATAGAGGGTGTCTCCGCCGTCTGTGACAATGGGTTCATAGAGGCTCATGGGATTCTGGATGGCATCCAGGGCATAGGCGATGTCTTCCTTGGAGACGCCGATTTCGGTGGCGATTTCTTCCATGGAAGGCTCTTTCAGGTTCTTTCTGGTGAGGCTGTCTCGGGCATAGATTGCCTTATAGGCGGTGTCCTTCAGGGAACGGGAGACACGCAGGCTGCTGTTGTCCCGCAGGAACCTTCGGATTTCTCCGATAATCATCGGAACCGCGTAGGTGGAAAATTTTACATTCAGCGAAGTGTCAAAATTGTCTATGGCTTTGATGAGTCCGATGCAGCCAATCTGAAACAGATCGTCCACATTTTCGTTGCTGGAAGCAAAGCGTTTGATAACGCTTAAAACCAGACGCAGGTTTCCCTCGATATAAGCTTCCCTGGCCTTTTCATCGCCGGCTTCTATCTGCCGGAACAGAGCTTCCTTTTCCTCGGCCTTCAAAAGCGGAAGCTTTGATGTATTTACGCCGCATATTTCAACTTTACCCTGTGTCATATCTTCCTCATTTCCGCACGGATTCCGCGCTTTGGATTATAGTGGTAGTATGTGCCTGAAGTCGAAAAATATTCAGATTATTTTTGGTCTCATTTTTCGGAAAACAGCATATTTCTAATAACAAGCGAAGAGATTGGGAGATTTTTTTAGATGCTTTTTTCCGAATTCAAAAATAAAGACGTGATTAATATGAAGGATTGCAGGAAACTGGGGAGAGTGTGCGACCTGGAGTTCGACCCCTGCAGCGGCTGTATCTGCAAGATTATGGTGCCCGGGTGCAACCGGTTCCTGGGTTTTCTGAACTGTGAGCCGAATATCGTGATTCCGTTTAAAAATATCAGGCAGATCGGACCGGACATTATTCTCGTTGACATTCACTGCTGAATATGGTACGTTAGAAAAGATATGAAAAACCATTAAGAGATACCGCACTGTACAGGCAGGTGTGCAGGGAAAAAGGAGGCAGACCTATGAAATGTCCTTTTTGCAGTCATGAGAATACCAGGGTGATAGATTCCAGGCCTACGGAGGATGACAATTCCATCCGCCGCAGGCGGGCCTGTGATGAATGCGGAAAGCGCTTTACCACATATGAGAAAATCGAGAGTATCCCGCTGATTATCATTAAGAAAGACGACAACAGGGAAGTCTATGACCGCTCCAAGGTGGAAGGCGGGCTGTTCCGCGCCTGCCATAAGCGCCCGGTGAGCGCCCAGCAGGTCACCATGCTGGTGGACGAGGTGGAGAACGAGATATTCAGCCGGGAGGAGAAGGAGATTTCCAGCAGGATGATCGGGGAAATCCTCATGAATAAGCTGAAAGATCTGGACGCGGTGGCATATGTGCGCTTTGCTTCGGTTTATCGAGAATTTAAAGATGTAAATACATTTATGGATGAGTTGAAAAAGCTGCTGGAGTGAGGCAGGTTTTATTTTCCGCACGAGAAAACAGGGTTCAGGAGGACAGAAGGCCGGGCATATACGGGCAGCCTTTCGGATGTGTAAAAGCCAATAAATCGGTGGTATATTGCGCCGGATTTATTGGCTGTTTTGTGTGTGGCGTAATGATTACCGTACGGATTTGACAGAAGTGCGGTATGAACCGGCCCAGGACAGACAGGCTTGCGGGGGCGGCTCAGGATTTTTGCATTTCTTTCATTAAAAAGCGGTAGAGGCAGCCCAGGTAAAGCACCCCAAGGGTGAGCTGGCTGGCCAGAAGGCCCCATAGGTAGCCTGTGATGCCGTAGCGGGGCACGGCCAGAAATACGAAGCCCAGGCGGAGGAGGAGGCAGACCACATTCATGACGAAGATGTGGCCCGCCAGGCCCAGTCCCTGGAGGATGCTGGACAGGGTGGTGTCCAGATAAAGGAAGGGACAGATGAATCCCAGGGTGCGGATGAAGTATCCCGCCAGGGGGCTGCCGAAGAGGGCGGTTCCGGCCCACTTTCCCAGGAGGACAAAGACGCCCATGCAGCAGATACCCATGAGCCCGCAGTATTTTACCGTGCGCAGGGTTGTTTTGCGGACGGTGTCCATGTTGCCCAGGGCGTAATTCTCCGAGATGATGGGGAGCAGGAGTACGGCTACGGAACTGGTGAGGGCGTTCGGAAAGAAGATAAAGGGCATGGCCATGCCGGTGAGGACGCCGTAGACGCTTAAGGAGGTCACATTGTCGTAGCCGTAGGCTTTCAGCCGGGCCGGAATGGACACGGACTCTATACTCTGCAGGAGGTTCAAAACAATACGGTTAGCCGTCAGGGGCAGCGCCATGGCCAGGAGCTTTCCGCAGAGAGACCTTATGGAGGAGGGCCGGCAGCAGGAGCTGTTTTTTCCCTCTGCCCTGACGGCTGCAGCGGTCATCAGCATGGAAAAGAATTCCCCCGTGGTAAGGCCCAGTACGGCCACGCTGATGGAGGGTGCTTTCCCCATCGACAGCACATAACCGGATACGATGTATACACATCCCACACGGGTGATTTGCTCCAGGAGCTGGGCGCCGGCGGGTATTCCTGCTTTTTTTATACCATAAAAATAGCCGTTGATGCAGGAATGCACAGCGGATAAGGGCACGGAAAAGGACAGGATGCGCAGCATGGAGGCAGTGCGCGGTTCCTGCAGAAGATGAAGGGCTATGGGCTCCGCGGAAAAGAAGAGTACTGCATTGCAGAGGAGGGAAAGGGGCAGGGAGATGCCAAGTCCCATCCAGAGAGGCGCCAGAGCAGGGCTTTTCCGGGTGGCTGCCTGCTCCGCCACAAGCTTGGAGATGGCAGTCTGGTATCCCGCTGCGGTCAGGGAGAAGGACAGGGAGAGAACCGGGCTTAGAAGCTGGTAGATTCCCATGCCTTCTTCGCCGAACAGGCGGGAGAGATAGATGCGGTATAAAAAGCCGATGAGCCTGGTGAGGATGCCGGCGGCGGTGAGGATAAAGGTGCCCACAATCAGGGGATGCTGCTGTTTTGTTTTCATATATCAGGGAGACCTTTGTTTTTCCCTATTATATTCTTTGGGGAAGGTTGACAGAACTATTTGCGGATGATATACTTTTGAGAAATTCCTAGTTATAAGGTATGGATTGGCGGCCGTAAGGCGCGCCGCGTGTGCAGGCAACAGAGCGCTGCAAAGCTGCCGGAATCCGGTATGCTGCCGGATGGCATACTGCACAATCCGGACACCGCACCGAGAGGAAACCCGGGGCGGTGTGCCGTTTGCCCGTGGAATGCAAAATCGCCGTTTTCAGAACGCCGGTTGATATATTAGGAAGGGGTTGAAAGGAGAGCATACAATGATATATTTGGATAACGCAGCGACTACAAAGACCGCGCCGGAGGTGGTAGAGTCCATGCTCCCGTATTTCGGGGAAGCCTACGGCAATCCCAGCGCCATATACGCCCTTGGAGCTGCCGGAAAAAAGGCCGTAAATGAAGCCAGGAGGGCCATAGCATCGGTGATCAATGCCAGGCAGGAGGAAATTTACTTTACGGCAGGGGGAACGGAGGCGGACAACTGGGCTTTGAAGGCCGTGGCAGAGAGCTGTCAGGAGAAGGGCAGGCATATTATCACCACAAAGATAGAACACCATGCCGTCCTCCATACCTGCCGGTATCTTGAGAAAAAAGGCTTTGAGGTGACTTATCTGGATGTGGACAGGGACGGGCTGGTAGATGTGGAGGAACTGAGGGCCGCAATCCGGCCGGACACGATTCTGATCAGCGTTATTTTTGCCAACAATGAGATTGGCACCATAGAACCCGTCGGGGAGATCGGCGCCATTGCCAGGGAGAGAGGGATTCTGTTTCATACGGATGCGGTCCAGGCCTTCGGACAGATTCCCATAGACGTGGAGGAGCTGAAGGTGGATATGCTGAGCGCCAGTGCCCACAAGCTGAACGGACCCAAGGGCGTGGGCATGCTGTACATCCGCACGGGGCTGAAGCTTCGTTCTTTTATCCACGGCGGGGCGCAGGAGAGGAACAGAAGAGCCGGTACGGAGAACGTGCCGGGTATCGTTGGCTTTGGGTCCGCTGCCGAGCGGGCGGCCAGGCTGATGGAGGAGAAGGGAAGAAAGGAAAGGGAACTGCGGGATTATCTGATACGGTGTATTGAAACACAGGTTCCCTACTGCCGGTTAAACGGGCACAGACAGAAGCGGCTGCCGGGAAACGTGAATTTCTCCTTTCGATTTATAGAGGGGGAGTCCCTTCTGATTATGCTGGACATGAAGGGAATCTGCGCTTCCAGCGGTTCCGCCTGTACATCTGGCTCCCTGGATCCTTCCCATGTGCTGTTGGCAATCGGGCTGGCCCATGAGGAGGCACACGGTTCGCTGCGGATGAGCCTGTCGGAGGAGAACACGAAGGAGGAACTGGACCAGGTGACGGAAGCCCTGAAGGAAATTGTGGGCAGGCTCAGGGATATGTCGCCCTTGTATGAAGATTTTATGAAATCGCGGAAATCCTGAAAAGATTTCTGCCCGGAAGAGGCGGGAATATTGAATAAGGACGGTTTGGGAAAGGAAACAGGTATGTACAGCGAAAAAGTAATGGATCATTTTCAGAATCCCAGGAATATGGGAGAAATAGAGGATGCCAGCGGCGTGGGTACCGTGGGCAACGCCAAGTGCGGGGATATCATGAGGATGTACCTGGATATCGATGAAAACGGCATCATTCAGGAGGCGAAATTTAAGACCTTCGGCTGTGGGGCGGCTGTGGCTACCAGTTCCATGGCTACGGAACTGGTAAAGGGTAAAACCATACAGGAAGCCCTGGAGGTGACCAACAGGGCGGTTATGGAGGCGCTGGACGGCCTGCCGCCTGTGAAGGTTCACTGTTCCCTGCTTGCCGAGGAGGCAATCCATGCGGCGCTCTGGGACTATGCGGAGAAGGCGGGAATTGTGATTGAAGGATTGAAGAAGCCGAAGGCGGATATTCATGACGAGGAGGAAGAGCAGTACTGAGGGCTGGCGTTAAAATAGGATGTAAATCCGCATCCGGGAGGAAATGCACAATGAACAACGGGTTTGGCGGCGAGGGGAAATACAGCCTGCTGGTGGTGGAGGACGATGCCGTGATAGCAGGCGAGATGAAACTTCATCTGGAAAAATGGGGATATGAGGTGCATTGTGCGGAGGATTTCGGCAATGTGCTGGCAGAATTCGTCTTACTGTCGCCCCAGCTGGTGCTGATGGATATCGGGCTTCCCTTTTATAACGGCTATTACTGGTGCGCCCAGATACGGCAGGTTTCTCAGGTGCCCATTATCTTTGTCTCCTCCGCCGGTGACAACATGAATATCGTTATGGCGGTGAATATGGGAGGAGACGACTTTGTAGTAAAACCCTTCGATCCGGAGGTACTCTCCGCCAAGGTACAGGCCATGCTCCGGCGGACTTATGCCTTTCGCGGACAGACCAATGTAATGGAATGCAGAGGCCTGCTTCTGGATCTGACGGATGCCTCGCTGCTGGCGGAGGGGAAGAAGCTGGAGCTGACAAAGAACGAATTCCGCATTCTGCAGCTTTTATTTGAAAATGCCGGGAAGACGGTTTCCAGGGAGGCTATTATGAAGCGGCTGTGGGACAATGACTGTTTTGTGGACGACAATACCCTGACCGTCAATATGACCAGGCTGCGGAAGAAGCTGGAAGCCGCCGGAGCCGGGCAGGTCATCCATACGAAAAAGGGGCTGGGGTACATAATCGGAGAGTCGTGATTGGAGAGTGATAATGAGGCTGTGGATTCGCTATTTACAGGAAAAGAAGCTCACACTTACGCTGTATTTCCTGACGACAGGGCTGTTTCTCGCCGTGGGAAGCCTGTATCATATTGAAAATTTGGGAAAGCTCTGCTATGCCGCGGTACTTACGCTGGCGGTGTGGACAGGGGCGGGCGTCCTGGACGGTATCAAATATGTACGGCGCAGCAGGCAGCTGGAAGCGGTTTTCCGGCATTATGAGCAGTCCGGCGAAATGATATTGGGGGAGGCGGAGAAAGGGCTGAAATCTCTGGCCGATTCCATGGAGGCCGCAGAAAGCTATGGGGATGCCCAGGCATATTTCCTCAGGGCCATGTATGAGCGGCAGAGAAAGGAACGGCTGCACCGGGAGGAGAGGCTGGCGGAATCCGGAGACTATTATCTGATGTGGACGCATCAGATCAAGACGCCCATCGCGGCCCTGAAGCTTCTTTTAGAGCGCCTGGAACTTTCGGACAGGAACGGGTTCCTGATGAAGGAGGAATGTTTTAAGATTGAGCAGTATGTGGAAATGGTGCTGGCCTTTCAGCGGCTTGAGAGCATTTCCGATGATATGGTGGTGCAGCGGTGCAGGCTGGATTCCCTGGTCAGGCAGGCGGTAAAGAAATTCTCCGTCTTGTTTATCAATAAGGGGCTGAAGCCTGAGTTGGGAGAGCTGGGCTTTCAGATCGTGACGGACGAAAAATGGTTTGTCTTCTGCCTGGAACAGATTTTGTCCAACAGCATCAAGTATACGCCCAGGGGCAGTATTTCTCTTCGGGCGGAAGAGGAGGGGAAACGTGTATTGCTGTTCCTGGAAGATACCGGTATCGGCATCCGGGCGGAGGATCTGCCGCGCATTTTCGAGCGGGGCTTTACCGGGTATAACGGCAGGATGGATAAGCGCGCTACGGGAATCGGATTGTATCTGTGCCGCAGGATTTACGGGAAGCTTGGGATTACCGTGCAGGTGTACAGCGAGGAAGGGCGGGGGACCAAAGTGGTTCTGGGGATACCCTGCGCGGAGAGGGGGATAACAATCCATAAAAATCCCGGGCCTGCACTGACGCGAAGCCCGGGATCTTATTAAGGGGAGGATAGAGGCAGCCGCATGAAAGGTCATACACACCAGATATAAATTATACCTGGCTACCGGATATCCTGTATCCTGTATAGAATTTCTTAATGCGACAGCCCCAAGTATTACTCTTTTTTCTTCCGTATCATCAAAGGAGGGGGTTCCTTGACATTTAATATTGTTGCACAAAACGAGCAGATTATACTGCAAAATAAATTTTTTTTGAAAAAAATTTTTGTTGTGTTCGGAGTTAATCTGTTATATACTGGTAGAAGCGGATTCCATTTATACAGGCAATAAGGCTGGAGTACGGAGAAAGGTTTTTTGCCGCCCGGCGGGCGACGGGTTCTCCAGGG
>OFFK01000114.1_pt1 | contig 62520 bp, 58 predicted proteins | sample 1521361 | NCBI WGS metagenome assembly OFFK01 (sample SAMEA3504096, study PRJEB24116) | mouse gut metagenome | biome: mouse gut; feature: mouse-associated habitat; material: faeces | place: Denmark | collected 2011 | reverse complement strand
CTGGCGGCAATTATCGTCCTGGCAATTATGATGCTGCCAACGGTTATCCATATCAGCGAAACAGCTATCCGGGCGGTACGCCCAGGCATTCGGGAGGTGTCCCTGGCGCTGGGCGCAGACCGGGTGCAGACGGTTTTCCGCTCTGTTCTGCCGGCGGCCAGGCCCGGTATCCTGACGGCAGTGATTCTGGGGGTGGGCAGGGCGGCGGGAGAGTCCATGGCGATTACACTGGTGTCCGGCGGAAGTGTAAATGCGCCGTTTCCCTTTCATTCCGTGCGTTTTCTCACCACGGCCATCGTCAGTGAGATGGGGTATGCCCAGGGGCTTCACAGACAAATGCTGTTTACCATCGGGCTGATTCTGTTTGGTTTTATCCTGTTGGTGAATGCGGCGGCAAACCGGATTCTGGGAAAGGAGGCGAAGGCATATGGGGCAGGATAAGGGGACGTTATACCGGAAAGGGATGCGTCCCGGGACGTTGTTTCTTCTGGCAGCGGTGTACGGAGCTGCCTCTTTTTCTGTGGTTCTGCTGTTGGGAATTGTGGGATATATATTTTTCAGGGGATTCCGGGAACTGAGCATTCGTTTTTTTCTGTCGGTAACCAGCTCGCTGAAGGGGACGGTGGGAATTGCCGGAAATATGGTGAATACGCTGTATGTAGTCGTATTGACGCTTGTCATTGCAATTCCGGCAGGCGTGGGTGCGGCTGTCTATCTGAACGAGTATGCGGGAAAAGGAAGGCTGGTACGCGGGGTCTCCTTTGCGGTGGATGTACTGGCAGGGATTCCGTCGGTTATTTTCGGACTTTTCGGGATGGTGTTTTTCGGCTATGCCTTGGGACTTGGATTTTCACTGCTCAGCGGGGCGCTGACTCTGGTTCTGATGATTCTGCCGCTGATTGTGGAAAGTACGCAGGCGGCTCTGCAGGCGGTTCCGCAGGGGTACAGGCAGGGGGCGCTGGGGATGGGAGCCGGAAAGTGGGAGCTGGTCAGGACGATCCTTCTGCCGGCTGCGAAAAACGGAATTATGTCGGGGATTATACTGTCTGTGGGACGAATTGTGGGAGAATCGGCGGCGCTGCTGTTCACGGCAGGGAGCGCAAGGCTCCTTCCCCGGCTTGGAGTAGGACTTTGGGGAAACGCCGCGGTGCTGCGGGACAAAATCCTGGAACCGGGAGGGACGCTCACGGTGGAGCTGTACCTGCAGATGCAGAACGGGGAATATGAGGCGGCGTTCGGCATAGGCTGCGTGTTGATTTTGCTTACTTTTGTGATGAATCTGCTGCTGAAGCTGATTTCCCGTCCCAGGGATTCAAAGAATGAGGTTTCCTATGGAAAATAGAAGGGCGGAAAGGAGAGCGGCCAAAATAACGGCAGAAAACCTCAGTCTGTGGTATGGCGAAAAACGGGCCTTGAAGGAAATCAGCATGGAAATCAGAAAAAATGCGGTGACGGCGCTTATCGGTCCCAGCGGATGCGGGAAATCCACTTTTCTCAGGTGTCTTAACCGCATGAACGGACTTTCCGGAAAGGTGCGGACAGAAGGCAGGGTACTGCTTGACGGGGAAGACATTTACGGGAAAAAAACAGATGTGACAGTGCTGCGGAAGCGTGTGGGCATGGTATTTCAGCAGCCAACTCCCTTTCCCATGAGCATCTATGACAATGTGGCTTATGGACCCAGACTCCATGGAAAGAAGGACAGGCAGCAGCTGCAGCAGATAGTGGAGAAGGCGCTGAGAGGGGCGGCCATAATCGACGAGGTAGGGGGGATGTTGAAGAAATCAGCGCTTGGTCTCTCCGGGGGACAGCAGCAGCGTCTCTGCATTGCCCGGGCGCTGGCGGCAGAACCGGAAGTGCTGCTGATGGATGAACCTACCTCCGCCCTGGACCCGGTTTCCACCTTGAAGATAGAATCCCTGATACGGGAACTGCAGGATGACTATACAATTGTAATCGTAACGCACAACATGCAGCAGGCTGCCAGGATATCCGATTATACAGCTTTTTTTCTGGCAGGGGAGCTGGTGGAGTACGGTCCTTCGGATGCCCTGTTTTGCCGCCCGCGGGACAGGCGCACGGAACAGTATATTACGGGCAGATTCGGATGAATATTTTGCGTTTTTCGTCGGAATGGTGTATCATAGAAGCAAAGAGGTATATCGTACCCACCGGGCGAAGAAAATGCCGGGTACGGCAGAACCGGGGGCGGGAAATACCAGGCGAACCGGGGCGAGGTACGGACAGGCGCCGGGGAACGGACGGATATGAGACAGGGAGGCTGGCAGGATGGTACACACAGGAATGACACATACGGAAATAGGTATGGATGAAGAGCTACATACAGAAACTGAAGACACCATAGGGAAGGGAAGGGAATCGGAACTCCCGGCAGTATGCAGATTTTTAAAGGGATTTCTGGATTACGGCATCTGTCTCTATTTAATACTGCTTCTGGCGGTTATGCCTTTATACAGCCAGGACGGCTACAGCCACATCGGTACGGACAAGGCAGTGTTTTTTTGTAAGGTCAGCGCGGTGTTCTGCGGGGTATTGCTGCCTGTGGCAGTGCTGTACCTGGTGATGCGGGCGGCAGGGAAGCGGAAGAGCGGCAGTGCCTTGCAGCCTTTCGGTATGTGCTGGAAACGAACCGATTTTTTTGCGGCACTGTACGGAGCCGCTCTGGTGATTTCCTATTTCTGTTCCCGGTACAGGGAAGTTGCCTTATGGGGGGCGAAGCGGTGGTACATGGGATTTTGGCCGCAGATGTTCCTGGTACTGATTTATTTTTTGGTTTCCCGATTCTGGAAGCCCAGGAAGTGGATGTTTTATCTGATGCTGACGGTGGCCGCCCCGGTGTTTGCGCTGGGGTATCTGAACCGCTTCAGCGTGTATCCGCTTCAGATGGAACCCCGGAATCCGCAGTTTATCTCTACGATTGGGAATATAAACTGGTACTGCGGGTATGTGGTGCCGGTGCTGATGGCAGGAGCAGGGCTGCTGTGGCTGCAGGAAGGAAGAGGCGGTGGGGAAAGGCGGAGATTCGGGAGACTGCGGTCTGCACTCTGTGCCGTCTACGTTCTGGTGGGCTTTGGCACGCTGGTAACACAGGGGAGCGACAGTGGGATTGCGGCATTGGCTGTGGTGCTGCTGGTGATGTTCTGCCTGTCTGCCGCCGACAGCCGCAGGATGGTTGCGCTGGCGCAGATTTTGCTTCTGCTCTGGGGAGCCTGCATTGTAACCGCAGCGGTCTGGAGAGCGGTTCCGAACAATATGAATTACCGAAGCGGAGGAATGGATATGCTTCTGTCCGCGAAGGTGCTGATTCCTATGACAGTTGTGTCGTTTTTGTTCTTTCTGTGGGTATGCGTAAAGCGGAAAAAGGGAACCTACAGTGAAAAGCAGATGTGGTATCTGACGTTCGGGACAGGAGCGGCGGTGGCGGCCGGTATTGCGCTGATATTGTCCATGGCGGCAGTGAATACGATTTGGCCCGGAAGTCTGGGAGCGCTGTCATCTCACCCGCTGTTTACCTTTTCGGAGAGCTGGGGCAGCAATCGCGGGGCTACATGGAAGGCGGGATGGATGTGCTTCACGGAACAGGATTTTCTGCACAGGCTGACGGGAGTGGGGCCAGATGCCATGTGGGAAGAGATTCGGAGTCGGGGAAGTGCGGAACTGGTTGGAATGATAAAGCGCAATTTCGGAAGTCTTAACCTTGTGAATGCCCATAATGAGTGGCTGACGGTTCTGGTGAATACGGGGCTGCTGGGGCTTTGCGGTTTTGCGGGCATGATTGTCTGCGGGATAACAGACTTTCTTCGGGAGGGCAGGAAGAAGCCTTTTGTCTGTGCCTGCGGCCTGTGCCTGCTGGGGTATACGGCCAATAATATCTTCAGTTTTCAGCAGGCAATGGGAGTGGCCGTGATTTTTTCGATTTTTGGCATGGGAAGGGCCTTTCAGAAGCAGGGGGCGTGAACTGGCAGAGAAGATCTTGCCGACACGCCCCAAGAGGCTGCAGGTTATGAATCGCTGTCCGCCGCTTCGCTGTCCTGCGCGGAGGTTTCTTCCGCGGTTTTCTTTTCCGGAAGAACCATCAGCACCTTGACGATGCGGTTTTGCTCAATCCCCTGTACTTTCAGCCGTATGCCGTCCGCCAGGGTGACTTCCTCATTGTCTTCCGGCAGGCGGTCCAGATTCTCGATGATGATGCCGCCTATGGAATCGTAGTCTTCGCTCTCCAGTTCGGTGTCAAGCTCGTCATTGATGTCATCCAGTTTCATGCTGCCCTCCACCAGGTAGGTGTTCTCGTACAGCTTCTGGATGAATTCTTCTTCGTCCGCATCATACTCATCCCGAATTTCGCCTACGATTTCCTCCAGCAGGTCTTCCAGGGTGATCATGCCGACGGTGGCGCCGTACTCGTTAAGTACGAAGGTTACGCTGGTAGCCCTCTCCCGCAGTTCATACAGCAGGTCGGACACCTTTTTGAATTCATATGTAAAATGAGCATCCCGCAGGATGGATTTTACCTGGAAATTCTCCTCATCTTCCGTGAGGATAAAGTCCTTGATGTTGATCAGGCCGATGATATTATCCTTGTCGTCCTCATATACGGGGAATCGGGTGTACATGGATTCCTTGAATGCCGCCATGACTTCACTGAAAGTGGCATTGATGTCCACGGTCACCATGTTGATCCTGGGAATCATGATGTCCTTGGCCAGGGCATCCGAGAAATCGAATACATTGTAAATCATTTCCCGCTCTTCCGTTTCGATAACGCCGTCCGCATGGCTGACTTCCACATAGGTGCGCAGCTCGGCCTCTGTCATGGTGGTAATCTTCTTACTGGGGTCAATGTGCAGTATGCGGAGGATGCCGTTTGACATTTTATCCACTACAAAGATAACAGGCGTCATTACCTGCATCAGGCTGTAGATGGTGCCGCTGTAGGCGAGCGTAAGTTTTTCGGAGGAAAGCATTGCCCAGGTTTTGGGGATGATTTCTCCGTAGAGAAGGATCACGATGGTCAGGACACCGGTAGCCACGGCAACCGGGATTCCGAACTGCAGGGCGATAGTGGTGGTCAGGGCAGAAGTAGACAGGTTTACGATGTTGTTGCCGATGAGGACGGCACTCAGCATCTTACTGTAGTTTTTCAGTATCCTGTTCACCCTTGCGGCACGTTTGTTACCCTCTTCTTCCAGGGTCTGCATCCGCACACGGTTGACGGTACTGAAGGCTGTCTCTGCCGAAGAGAAATAGCCTGACAGGAAAACGAGAAAAATTAGAACGATAAATTGTATACCTTCCGGGACTTCCAAAAAAGTTCACTCCTTTTCTTTTACATAATATTGGCAGGAATCTGCCGTAAGTGTATCCCTTACCTTTCGGTAATGCAGGAAATGCCTGATAAACATGGGTTATTTTCCGGCAATTCCTGAGATAAATATACAGAAATAAAAAGTAGTTGTCAAGTTCTTGTGGCGCCGTGCATATGATTTTATAAAAAGTTTATAGAAACAGGGGGAGGATTATGGAACAAAATCCAAAGACGGAAGGGATTCCGGCGGGGTTTCTGGTGAAGAGCCTGCTTTTTTCGTACATACTGACGGCGCTGCTGCTGGCATTGCTGGCTTTTTTGCTGTATAAGCTGGGGCTGGATGAGAAGAGCGTCTCCATTTCCATGATTGCGATTTATGTGGTGTGTACTTTTTTCGGTGGCTTTATCATGGGAAAGAAAACGGGCAGCCGCAGATTTCTGTGGGGGCTGCTGACGGGGACACTGTATTTCCTGGTGCTGGCGGTGGTGTCTCTCTGCGCGGGGAAGGGGAACATCCAAGTGGGAAGCTCTTTTTTTACCACCCTGGCACTGTGCGCAGGCGGCGGGATGCTGGGGGGCATGGTGAGCTGAATTTTCTCCCCGGCATGTCCGTCTGTGTTAGGCGCAGCCGGGGTGCGGAAAAACGGCATGCGGGAGTAAAGGGAATCGGTGAAAATGAAGAAGTCAGAAAAAAGGAGTTGAAATACAGGAAGAAAGGGGCTATAATTTGTGGAAGACAGAAATTAGCCCGGAAGCCGCTATGCGCTTCCGTGTAAGCGGTTGTCCGGGTTTTCTGAGTTCATTACAATCAGGAGGAACGGAATGGATCAGCAGAAGTTTATTTGGCATGACAGATACAATATCGGTGTGGAATCGATAGACAGGGAACACAGAAAGCTGTTCAGCATAATGAACAAATTGTGTACTTATGGCGGTGCGAACGACGAAAAGAGCCGTTGGGCGTATCAGGAAGGAGTCAAATTCTTCAAGGGGCATGCCATGAAGCATTTCGCGGAGGAGGAAATGTACATGGCATCCATCGGTTATGAGGGCTATGAGACACACCGCCGTCTGCATGATATTTTCCGCAAGAAGACGCTTCCGGAGATTGAGAAGGAACTGATGCTGACAAGATATTCCCCCGAGTCGGTGGAGCATTTCCTGGGGGTATGCGCAGGCTGGCTCATCGGGCATACCATGACGGAGGACAGGGCGATTACGGGAGGGGCTTCCAGCAGATGGGTTGACCTTCTGCCGGAGGAAGAGCAGGCTCTCATGAAGCGGACGATACTGCAGCTTCTGAAAGAGCTGTTCCAGCTGGATGCCCGGGTACTCAGCGAGAGTTACGGCGGGGAGAAGTTCGGGAACGGAATCTATTATCGCCTGTTGTATACGTCCGACAAAAGGGAGAAGTATGAATTTTTCCTTGTATTTGAAGAGAAGCTGCTGGTGAATACGGTGGGCGGTATTGTGGATGCCGATGCAGAGAAGGTCAATGTCATGATGATGAATGCCACCAGGTACATAGCGAGGCAGTTTGTGGAGCGCATTCTGGAGCATTTTCCGGCGGAAGGACAGCTGGAACTGAAGGAGGAGAATCTTCTCTCCTATAAGAAGTTCGACAGGCTGTTCGAGAGCCACAATCCCCAGAGCAGCCTGCTGTTTGACACGGGAAAGGGATATTTCGCCTACTGCATGCTGGCGCCCCATCTGCTGGAGGATACATCGACGGCTTCACCGGCCCTGCAGGCAGAAAACGCCATGGCCGAGATTCAGAGGTATTTGGAGGAGCATGCGGCGGAAAATGAGGAGAGCGGAAAAAAGAAGATGCTGATTGTGGACGATTCCGCGGTTATGCTGCAGGCAATTAAGGGGCTGTTTGAGGAAGAATATGAGGTTCAGACGGCGAAATCGGGAGTGGCGGCGATACGCTGCATGACTCTGGACAAACCGGACCTGGTTCTGCTGGACTATGAGATGCCGGTCTGCAACGGGCAGCAGGTGCTGGAGATGATACGGGCCGAGGAGGCGTTTGTGGACACGCCGGTTATCTTCCTCACCGGCACGGTGGACAAGGAGCGGATTCAGAAGCTGCTTCCCCTGAAGCCGGCGGGATATCTGCTGAAGACGATTCCCCCGAAGGAAATAAAGGCGGCAGTGGAGGAATTTTTCAGCAAACAGCCAGGCTGAGGGATGGGGGGAAAACTGCATTCGGCAGGGACCACCTTTCGGAAAGCAACGAAAAATAAAGCCCGGGGAAAAGTTTCACTTTGGCATTGCCAGGAAGCGGCAAAGAGGCTATAATAAAGAGGAAGCGTCCGTCAAAAGGAAGGATGTCTTACAATTGTAGGAGCATGTTTGAAAACCGCTTTCCGGCAGCTGTGCGTCACGGATTGCGGGAGACTGACCGAATAGGGTTCCATGTACCGCAAATGCAGGGAGGCGGTTCACAGTGGCAGATGGCGGCAGTGACTTTTCAGACACGCTCCGGGGAAAAGGAAAGAATAATGTCTGCATTATCTTCATCTTCAATAGAAGAAATACTCCGCACTGCAAGGGAAAACGGGGCCAGCGATGTCCATGTGGCCGCCGGGCTGCCGCCGAAGATGCGGGTCAATGGTATACTTGTCACCATGAACCATTCCAGAATAACCGCGTCTGACACGCTGGATATCCTTCTCCGGGTCATGCCGGATATCCAGAGGGAAGGATTTGAGGAGCGGGGAGAAGCCGATTTTTCCTTTGCCGTGGCAGGCTGCGGGAGGTGCCGTGCCAATGCCTATAAGCAGAAGGGGAGCGTGGCTTTTGCATTTCACCTGGTGGACGGGAAGGTGCCCGCTCCCGAAGAACTGGGAATGCCGGAATCCGTCAGGCGGCTGCAGGAGAAGGAGAGCGGCCTGGTGCTTGTGACGGGAGCTTCCGGAAGCGGCAGGTCGGCTACCCTGGCCTCCATGATTGACCAGATCAACGAGAACAGGGATGCGCTGATTATTACGCTGGAAGATCCCATAGAATACATGCACCCTCATAAGCGTTCCATGGTGAATCAGCGGGAGATTGGCTTGGACAGCAGGAGTTATGCGGATGCCCTCAGAGCGGTTCTCAGGGAGGACCCGGACGTGATCCTGGTGGGGGAGCTGCGGGATCCGGAAAGTGTCAGCGCGGCGCTTACGGCGGCAGAGACAGGGCATCTGGTTCTTTCGTCCCTGCATGCGTCCAGCGTGGTGAATGCCCTGAACGGGATATTCGACTTATTTCCCCCTGACAGGCAGGAAGGGATACGGGGAAGGGTGGCGGAGGCCCTGGAGGCGGTGGTGTCGCAGCGCCTGCTTCCTTCCGGTGACGGCAGGTCGGCCGCCTTTGAGGTACTGCTGACGAATCCTGACGTGCGCCGTATCATCCGTGAGGGCGGTCTGAAACGTCTTGCAGAGGTGATGCGGGACGGCGCGGAGCAGGGAATGCTCACCGTGGAAGAGTCCGTCCGCAGACTTTATTCGGCGGGTAAAATCGACAGGGATACGGCGGCCCGGTATCTGGGGGAGCAGGCGTGCCGGGAGTGACGCGCCGCAGAAGGCTGCGGCAGGAATCAGATATGGCCTTCAAAAACAAATAACGTTCCGGAGGGTTCTCATGGCCCTTCCGGAACGGATGTAATGTCTTGTTTTTTTCATTGAAATCGGCAGTTTCATTAAAATCTTTATTTCAAATGTATTTCCGTAAATCAATTATTTCACAAATGACAATCCGGGCAGTGTGTTGGGGAAGAAGCCGTCCGCCAGATCCCGCATGCATCGTTTTCGGCAGAATCTGCGTAATCAAGTATACAATAAAATGGAATATAGACAGGAGGTATTTATGTACAGTACGATTTTTTCCGGAGCGCTCCAGGGCGTTTCGGCTTACCTGGTCTCTGTGGAGGTGGACATTGCCAACGGGCTTCCGGCTTTTTTAATGGTGGGATCCCTCAGTACAGAGGTTCGGGAATCCAGAGAGAGGGTAACGGTTGCGCTGAAAAACGTGGGCCTGAACCTGCCGCCAAAGCGTATAACCGTGAATTTATCGCCGGCAGACCGAAGAAAGGAAGGAACCGCATTTGACCTTCCCATAGCGGTGGGCGTGCTGGAATCCATGGGCATGATTCCAAGGGGAAGCGCGGATGGCATTCTGTTTCTGGGGGAACTGGGACTGGACGGAGAACTGAAAAAGGCAAGGGGGGTATTGCCCGTCATACAGGCGGCAGCGTCGGGCGGTATCCGGCAGTGCATCGTCCCCAGGGCGAATGCCAGGGAAGCGGCGGTGGTGCCGGGGGTCACTGTCCGCGAGGCAGGAAGTATTCTGGATATTCTGCATTATCTGATGGCGGGGCACAGGGACAGGCAGGATATCCTGAAAGCGGTTTCCGTGGATACGGACAGCCTGTTCAGAGAAGCGGTTCAGGGATTTGCAGGAAGCGGCAGGTGTGATTTCAGCGAGGTGACAGGGCAGGAAAGTGCCATAAGGGCAGCGGAGATTGCGGCGGCAGGCTTTCACAATCTTTTGATGGTGGGACCTCCGGGGGCAGGAAAATCCATGATTGCAAAGCGGATTCCGGGGATACTTCCGCCCCTGACGCTGGAGGAAAGCCTGGAGGTGACTGCAGTAGTCAGTGTGGCGGGGCTGATGGAGGAGGGGGAGGCGCTGGTGACGGAGCGGCCTTTTCGGAGTCCCCACCACACCGTCACGCAGGCTGCCCTGATCGGAGGGAGCGCCGTACCCAGGCCGGGCATGATATCCCTGGCCCACAGGGGCGTGCTGTTTCTGGACGAATTGCCGGAATTCCAGCGGACTGCGCTGGACGCGCTGCGCCAGCCCCTGGAAGACAGAAGCGTAAATATTTCGCGTATGAACGGCAATGTTACCTATCCCAGCGATTTTATGCTGGTCTGTGCCATGAACCCCTGTCCCTGCGGCTATTATCCCGATACCAACCGCTGTCACTGTTCCAAGACGCGGATCGGAAAGTATATGGGAAAGGTCTCCGGACCCATACTTGACAGGATTGATCTCTGCGTGGAACTGCAGCCCGTGAAATACGCAAATCTTCAGACAGGGAGGAAAGGAGAGAGCAGCGCGGAGATCCGCGGGCGGGTGGAGCGGGCGAGACAGGTTCAGAAGGAGCGTTTTGCGGGTACGGCGAATCGGTTTAACGGAGACATAGAGTCCGCTGCCATCGAAAAATACTGTGTGCTGCAGCCGGAGGAACAGCGATGTATGGAGCAGTTGTACCATTCGCTGAGGCTGAGCGCCAGGGGATATCACCGCATTCTGCGGGTTGCCAGGACCATGGCCGACCTGGACGGTGCGGAGCGGATTGAAACGGGGCATCTGATGGAGGCCGCCTTCTACAGGCCTTCGCTGGAATACTGGGCAAATTAATGCTTTTCATACATTACAGGCAGGGAAAGGAGACAGGTAAATATGAGTCTGGAAGAACAGAGAGAAAGAGAAAAAATATACGCTTGCTGGCTGTGCAATTTTCCGAATATCGGAAACGCGCGGCTACGCAGATTTTCGGAAAGCCTGGGCGGACCGGAAGGTGCCTATTTTGCGGGCAGGGAACAGTGGGGCAAGGTACTTGAACCCAAACAGGTGGAAGCCTTAAGCGAGTATACAGCAAAATGGCCGCCGGAAGCAAAATACAGGGAAATGCGGGAAGAGGGGATCGAACTTGTGACGATTTCGGACCAGGATTATCCGGAAAGGCTGAAAAATATACCGGATGCGCCTTATTGTCTATTTGTCAGGGGCAGGCTTCCTGGGGAAGATATTCCCGCCGTGGCTGTGGTCGGCGCCAGGGAATGTTCCGAATACGGGAGATATGTGGCGAGAGAACTGGGAACGGCATTGGGAAGACACGGCGTGACGGTAGTCAGCGGTATGGCAAAGGGGATAGACGGCATCAGCCAGGAGGCAGCCCTGGAAGGGGGCGGCACTTCCCTGGGAGTGCTGGGTTCCGGTGTGGATATCTGTTATCCTGCCCGGAACAGGGGGCTTTACAGGCGCCTGACAGAGGGCGGAGCCGTGCTGTCCACCTATCCGCTGGGTACGCCTGCCCGTCCGCAGAATTTTCCGCCAAGGAACAGGATTGTCAGCGGGCTGGCTGACGCGGTGGTGGTGATAGAGGCAAGAGTCAGAAGCGGTACGCTGATTACCGTGGATATGGCCCTGGAGCAGGGGCGGGAAGTGTATGTGGTGCCGGGGCGGCTGACGGACAGGCTCAGCGACGGCTGCAACAGGCTGATTAAGCAGGGGGCGGAAGTGTGCCTGAGTCCGGAGAGCTTTTACGAGGAGATTCTGCGGCTGCGGGAAAATAAAAAGGGGAAGGGAATAAAACCCGGGATCCGTAGGCAGCGGGAGGAAGCTTCCCGCATGGAGAAGGCGGAAGACGATAAGGATGCGGGAAAACGACTGACAGAGGAATTGCATACGGTTTATCGTGCTGTTGACTTTTATCCGAAGACGGCGGAGGAGATCGGCCGGGCGCTTCCGGAACAATATCGCGGGCAAATGATATCATATCTGATGCGTCTTTGTATGGAGGAAATGATCATTCAGGTCAGTCCGGGGCATTTCTGCAGAAGCGGGAACCCTCCCTGTCCCTGATATGGGGAGTGCTGTCCGCTGTTACAACTGTTTTCTGAACTGTTGCCGCAAAAGGGGCATGAAAGAAACGAAATCGCATTTTATGCTGACACGGTTCCCTCGAATGTGGTATACTTGCAGATATGAGACGCAACAGTCAAAACCGGCGAAAATTCAGGGAGGTATACAATGCACAGGGAGAATACGAAGACAGTACGGATTGGGGACAGGATAATCGGCGGGGGGAATCCCATCCTGATACAGTCCATGACCAACACAAAAACCCAGGATGTGGCAGCCACGGTGGCGCAGATTCTTGAACTGGAGCGTGCAGGATGCGAGATTATCCGCTGCACCGTACCGGATATAGAGGCGGCGGAGGCTCTCTCGGAGATAAAGAAGCAGATCCATATTCCGCTGGTTGCGGATATTCACTTTGACTACAAGATGGCAATCGCCGCAATGGAAAACGGTGCCGACAAGATACGCATCAATCCCGGTAATATCGGCGGGCCTGACAAGGTGAAAGCCGTGGCGGAGGTGGCTTCCGGGTATGGTATTCCCATCCGGGTAGGTGTGAACAGCGGCTCCCTGGAGAAACGTCTGATAGAAAAATACGGCGGTGTGACGGCGGAGGGGATCGTGGAGAGTGCCCTGGATAAAGTACAAATGATGGAAGAGGCAGGCTTTTACGATATGGTAATCAGCATTAAAGCTTCCGATGTGCTAATGTGTGTGAAGGCGCATGAACTGCTGGCGAAGAGGACGGCCTATCCCCTTCATGTGGGAATCACGGAGTCCGGGACCGTGCGGAGCGGGAATATTAAATCCGCCATTGGCCTGGGGCTGATATTGAACCAGGGGATTGGCGATACTGTCCGTGTATCCCTCACCGGCAGCCCGGTGGAGGAGGTTAAGTCGGCAAGGCTGATCCTGCGCACCCTGGGACTGCGCAGGGAAGGCATAGAGGTGGTCTCCTGCCCAACCTGCGGCCGGACCGAAATCGATTTGGTCGGGCTGGCGGAAAGGGTGGAAAAGCTGGTGGAAGATTATCCCCTGAACATGAAAGTGGCCGTGATGGGCTGCGCGGTGAACGGGCCGGGAGAAGCCAGGGAGGCACAGCTGGGCATAGCCGGCGGCCGTGGAGAGGGGCTTTTGTTTAAAGAAGGGGAAATCCTGCGCAAGGTGCCGGAGGAACAATTGCTTGACGCGCTGAAGGAAGAGTTGGAGCACTGGAAATGATGACAAAGGCAAAACCTTTTTTTGAAGTATTTCCTACATTAAATATAAGTGGAACGCTGCACGACAAGCTGGAGCAGGCGAAGGTGGAGAGGGTCTCTGCCACCAGGCAGAAGGACAGGCTCACGGTCTACCTGTACAGTACCAGGCTGATCATGAAAGAGGACATATGGGCGGCGGAGAAGGAAATCAAGGCACAGCTGTTTCCCCGCGGGTCGATGCTGGTCCGGATTTTTGAGCGTTTCGAGCTTTCCGCCCAATATACGCCTGAGAATTTGATGGAGGTCTACAGAGAGAGTATCCTGGCGGAATTGCTGGGGTACAGCCATGTGGAGTACAATGCCTTCCGCACCGCGGATATTTCATACCCGGAATCCGGGGGAATCAGGCTTACGTTGGAGGATACCATACCCAACAGGGGCAAGGAGGCGGAATTGATCCGGGTACTGGAGAAGATCCTGGTGGAGCGCTGCGGCCTGAGTACGGGGGTGACGGTTGCCTACCGGGAAGCGGCTCCCCGCAAGTATACGGGGGATGATGAACTGAAGATTCAGATGCGCGTGAATGAGATATGCCTGCGGGCAAAGCTGGATACCGCATATACGGAAAACGGCGGCGGACAGGCCGGGAGCGGCGGGAAACGCGTCAGAGGCGAGGGCGGTACGGGACAGCCGGAGGGCAATCGCCGGAATACCGGGGACAGCTGGAACGGAAACGTGCCGGCCGGCGGCAATAGGCAGAACGGGACGGCTGCCCCGGATGCGGGAAGGGAACAGGGCAATCCTTCCGGAGGAAATGTGTCCCGGGGCGGAACTACACGCCAGGCCGCGGACGGCGGTTTCGGGCATCCGGGCGGTTTCCAGCGCAAGGGTGATTTCAAGCGCGGCGAATTCCGCAGAAACGGTGACTACGGCCGTACCCTGAAGCAGTCCGATGACCCGGATGTCCTGTACGGGCGGGAGTTCGAGGACGAAGCCATTCCCATAGAGGACATTATCGGCGAAATGGGAGAGGTTACCATCCGGGGAAAGGTACTGAAGACTGACAGCCGGCAGATTAGGAATGAACGGAGTATCGTCATGTTTGACGTGACGGATTTTACGGATACCATGACGGTGAAGCTGTTTGTGAAAAATGATTTCGTAAAAGAGCTGCTGGGCGGCCTGAAAGCCGGAACCTTTGTGAAGATCAAAGGCGTGGCCACGCTGGATAAATTTGATCATGAACTGACCCTGGGTTCCATTACCGGTATCCGGAAGATTCCCAACTTCACAACCGTGCGCAGGGACATGGCGCTGCACAAGCGGGTGGAACTGCATTGTCACACGAAGATGAGCGACTTTGACGGTGTGTCCGAGGCAAAGGACATCGTAAAGCGGGCTTACAATTGGGGGCATCGGGCCATTGCCATCACAGACCACGGAGTAGTACAGGGCTTTACCGACGCTTTCCATGTATGGCAGGATTTGTGGAAGGCGGAGAAGGGGAGGTGTAAAGAAAACGGAGAGACGCCGGACCGCCAGGACTTTTTCAAGATTATCTACGGGGTGGAGGCCTATCTGGTGGACGACCTGAAGGAAATCGTGACCGGGGACAGAGGACAGGGCCTGGACGGCGATTACGTGGTATTCGATATTGAAACTACGGGTTTCTCGCCGGTAAACAACCGTATTATCGAGATCGGTGCGGTGAAGGTAAGCGGAGGCAAGGTGACGGATCGCTTTTCCGACTTTGTCAATCCCCAGGTACCCATTCCCTTTGAAATCGAAAAGCTGACCGGTATCCGGGACGACATGGTGACGGACGCACCTCTGATAGAAGAGGTACTGCCCCGCTTTCTGCGGTTTTGCGGAGGCTGCGTGCTGGTTGCACACAATGCGGGCTTTGACATGAGCTTTATTCTGGAAAATGCAAGGCGGCTGGGGATTCCGTTTACCGTGTATGCAGGGGAGAAGGCGGAAAATAACGAAGACGCATCTATAGTCAAAAGTGCGGATGACGGGGAAGGCGGTGACGGCACTGCCGGGAGTGCGGCTGATGAGAAGACGGAGTGTACTTACGTGGATACGGTGGGCATCTCCAGAGTACTCCTTCCCGAACAGGCGAAGCACACCCTGGATGCCGTGGCGAAGAAGCTGAATATCTCCCTGGAGAATCATCACAGGGCGGTGGATGACGCGGAATGCACGGCATGGATTTTCCTGAAGCTTATTCAGATGCTGAATGCGCGCGGGATTCATGATCTGACACAGCTGAATGCCCTGGGAGCGGCCAGTGCGGATCTGGTGAAGAAGCTTCCCACTTATCATGCCATCATCCTTGCGAAAAACGATCTGGGACGAATCAACCTGTATAAGCTGGTGACGGAGTCTCATCTGACTTATTATGCCGGCAGACATCCCAGGATTCCCAAAAGCCTGGTGATGAAGTACCGGGATGGCCTGATTCTGGGCAGTGCCTGTGAGGCGGGGGAGCTGTACCGTGCCCTTATAGACGAGCAGAGCGAGATGCAGATCGCCAGAATCGTGAATTTTTACGATTATCTGGAGATTCAGCCCTCCGGCAACAACAAGTTCATGATTGAATCCGACAGGATCCGAAGCATCGGGTGTATGGAGGATATTCTGAATATTAACCGCCGCATCGTGAAGCTGGGCGAGCAGTTCCATAAGCCTGTGGTGGGTACCTGCGACGTGCATTTCCTGGACCCGGAAGACGAGGTTTACAGGCGTATCATCATGGCGGGACGGGGCTTTGAAGACGCGGATGACCAGGCACCCCTGTTTTTACATACCACAGATGAAATGTTGGAGGAGTTCGATTATCTGGGAAGTGACAAGGCATTTGAAATCGTGGTGACAAACACCAATAAGATAGCGGATATGATTGAGTCCGTGGACCCTGTGCGTCCGGATAAATGCGCGCCGGTGATAGAAGACAGCGATAAGACGCTGACCAAAATCTGCTATGACAGGGCACATGAAATCTATGGACCGAACCTCCCGGAGATTGTGGAAAAACGGCTGGAAAAGGAGCTTCATTCCATCATAACGAACGGATTCGCGGTGATGTATATCATCGCCCAGAAGCTGGTGTGGAAATCGGTGGAGGACGGTTATCTGGTGGGTTCCAGGGGAAGCGTGGGAAGCTCCTTTGTGGCTACCATGGCGGGGATTACGGAGATTAACCCCCTTAGCCCCCATTATTACTGCAGCGAATGTCATTATGTGGATTTTGAGAGCGAGGAAGTGAAGGCTTATGCCGGCAAGGCGGGAGTGGATATGCCGGACAGGGTCTGCCCAGACTGCGGGGCACCGCTGCATAAGGACGGATTTGACATACCCTTTGAGACGTTCCTGGGCTTCAAGGGAGACAAGGAGCCGGATATTGACCTGAATTTTTCGGGAGAGTATCAGTCCAAGGCCCATAAATATACGGAGGTAATCTTCGGCGCGGGACAGACCTATCGGGCGGGGACCATTGCCACACTGGCGGACAAGACAGCCTTCGGCTATGTGAAAAACTATTTCGATGAGAGAGGGAAACACAGGCGCAAAAGCGAGATGGAGCGTCTTGCCATGGGAGTAGCCGGTGTCCGGAGAAGCACCGGGCAGCATCCGGGCGGCATCGTGGTATTGCCTATCGGGCAGAATATCAATTCCTTCACGCCCGTACAGCATCCTGCCAATGATATGGAGACGGATATCGTTACCACCCATTTTGACTATCATTCCATTGACCATAACCTGCTGAAGCTGGATATCCTGGGACACGATGATCCCACAATGATCCGTATGCTGCAGGATTTGACCAATGTGGACCCGCTGACCATACCTCTGGACGGAAAGGATGTTATGTCCCTGTTCCAGAATACGGATGCGCTGGGAATTACGCCTGATCAGATAGGCGGCACCAGGCTGGGGATTCTGGGGATTCCCGAGTTCGGCACCGATTTTGCCATGCAGATGGTAATTGATGCCCAGCCAATGGCTTTTTCGGATCTGGTGCGTATCTCCGGGCTTTCCCACGGTACGGATGTATGGGTGGGCAATGCCAAGGATCTGATCATGAGCGGTACAGCCACCATTTCCACCGCTATTTGTACCAGGGACGATATTATGACTTATCTGATCCAGATGGGTGTGGAGTCCAGCCTGGCTTTTACCATTATGGAGAGCGTCAGGAAAGGCAAGGGTCTGAAGGAGGACTGGATTACGGCAATGAAGGAGAACAATGTCCCCGACTGGTACATCGACTCCTGTAAAAAGATTAAATATATGTTCCCCAAGGCCCATGCCGCGGCCTACGTCATGATGGCATGGCGGATTGCCTACTGTAAGGTCAATTACCCGCTGGCATATTACGGAGCCTTTTTCAGCATCCGTGCCAAGGCTTTTTCCTATGAGCTGATGTGCCAGGGAAAAGCCCGCCTGGAGGCTGCCATGGCGGATTACAAGCGGCGCATGGACGCTGCGGCGGACAAGGAGGCGGGGGCGGTGCCGCTCACCAACCGGGAGGAGGCTGCCTACAGTGATATGAGGGTAGTACAGGAAATGTATGCCAGGGGATTCGAATTTATGCCCATTGACATCTTTACTGCCCAGTCCCGTTCTTTCCAGATTGTGGGAGATAAGCTGATGCCTTCCCTGAACAGCATAGAAGGCTTGGGGGATAAGGCGGCCGACGCCATCGTGGAGGCGGTAAAGGATGGACCGTTTATGTCCAGGGATGATTTCCGTGAGCGCACCAGAGTGTCCAAAACCATGGTAGATCTGATGGCATCCCTGAACCTGCTGGGGGATTTGCCGGAGTCGAATCAGCTGAGCCTGTTTGATTTTCAGTGATGCACGGTCTGCAGAAGGGAATCGGGACTGTCTCGTTCAGGGGTTAAAACCCGGATGCGGCAGTCCCGGGAATCCGGCGTGCTGACCCGTTTCTGTTTCGCCGGATCGCTTGTCGGAATTTTCATCTGCCCTGTTGCCGCCTGCAGGCGTGTCCGCTGCCGCATTGCCTCCCGTATCCGCCTGTAGATAAATGTATTTTATGTCATTTGACTGAAAATGGATGGTTCAGAACGCTTGTTTGCATGGCGGAATTGTCAGATAATTTTGGCAAAAGCCGAAAAATGAACAAAATTAAAAAAACAGGAAAAATTTGAAAAAAGTACTTGCAATTTTCCGCAAAGTGTTGTAGTATAAACGAGTACCGCAGATGTGGTACAAAATACAGAAGGTAACATGGCTGATTGGTCAAGCGGTCAAGACGCCGCCCTCTCACGGCGGAAACAGGGGTTCGATTCCCCTATCAGCTGTTAACAAAACTTTGAAACCTTTTACAAAGATTTCAAAGTTTTTCTTTTTTTCATACATATCAGCAAATAGAGTTATTTTTACTCCAATTTCTTATGTTTTCCTTTTTCAACGGAATTTTTTATTTTAATGCACAGATTTTTAATACTTTTTGAAATTTTTATAAAAATATTGCACCTTTTTAAATTATGGTGTATATTGTTTCACGAGGGGTATTTTATTATAGACAAGAGTATGGTATCTGATACGCTATATGAAATAAGGGGGCTTGGTATGGCAAAATATCTGGTAATTGTGGAATCTCCCACAAAAGTGAAGACGATAAAAAAGTTTTTGGGTTCCAATTATGAGGTAGCTGCTACCAACGGGCATGTCCGCGATTTGCCGAAAAGTTCGTTAGGAATTGATATTGAACACAATTATGAACCGAAATATATCACCATCCGGGGCAAGGGGGATGTACTTGCCCATTTGCGCAAGGAAGTAAAGAAGGCGGAAAAAATCTACCTCGCAACCGACCCTGACAGAGAGGGGGAGGCTATTTCCTGGCATCTGCTCTACGCTTTGAAACTGGAGGAGAAGCTGGAGGAAAAAAAGGTATACCGGATCACCTTCAATGAAATTACAAAAAACGCGGTGAAGGAATCCCTGAAGAATGCAAGGGAGATTGACATGAACCTTGTAGATGCACAGCAGGCCAGGCGGCTGTTGGATCGCATGGTGGGATACCGGATTTCGCCGCTGCTGTGGAGCAAGATCAAGAGAGGCTTAAGCGCCGGCCGGGTGCAGTCCGTAGCGCTGCGTATAATCTGTGACAGAGAAGACGAGATCAATGCGTTTATACCGGAAGAATACTGGTCGCTGGATGTCAACCTGAAAGTGAAAGGCGAGAAGAAGCCCATCACGGCAAAGTATTACGGCAGCGTAAAGGAGAAACAGAAAATTTCCTCGGGAGAGCAGGCAGAAGCCATTATGGAGTCCCTGAAAGACGCGCAGTACAGCGTGAGCGAAGTGAAAAAGGGAGAGAGGTTCAAAAAGGCGCCGCTGCCCTTTACAACATCGACACTGCAGCAGGAAGCCAATAAGGCATTGAATTTCTCCACGCAGAAGACCATGCGGCTGGCGCAGCAGCTCTATGAAGGGGTGGAACTGAAGGGAGAGGGGACTGTGGGGCTTATCACCTATCTGCGTACGGACTCCACAAGGGTGTCGAAAGAGGCTGAGAAGTCGGCAATGGATTTTGTGGCGGCGCATTATGGCGGAGAGTATCTTTCCGCGCCACAGGAGGAGAAGAAGGGGGGCAAGAAGATACAGGATGCCCACGAGGCAATCCGCCCTACGGAGGTAAGCAGAACGCCTGACAGTATGAAGGAACAGATGCCCAGAGACCTGTTCAGGCTCTACCAGCTGATCTGGAAGCGCTTTTTGGCCAGCCGTATGAGTCCGGCAAAATATGAGACGACTTCCGTAAAAATCCAGGCGGTGGACAGCGTTTTTACAGTGGCGGCATCCTCCCTGCGGTTTGAAGGGTTTATGAAGGTATACAGTCCGAAGGACGACAGAGAAGAAGATAATACGCTGTCTGTGGGGCTGACCGCAGAGAGCAGTCTGAGCTTTCTGTCCTTTGATCCCCAGCAGCATTTTACCCAGCCGCCCGCCCATTATACGGAGGCTTCCCTGGTGAGGGAGCTGGAGGAACTGGGCATCGGGCGCCCCAGTACTTATGCGCCTACCATTACCTTGATAATTTCCAGGCATTATGTGGTCAAGGAGGGGAAGAATCTCTATGTGACGGAGCTGGGAGAAGCCGTAAACAGTATGATGAAAGAAGCCTTTCCCGCCATTGTGGATGTACATTTCACTGCCGGTATGGAGGAACTGCTGGACGGCGTGGAGGAGGGCAGTGTCAGATGGAAGACGGTGGTGTCCAATTTCTATCCTGACCTGGAGGAGGCCGTGCAGACGGCCGAGAAAGCATTGGAACACATATCCATTGAGGATGAGGTCAGCGACGAGGTATGTGAACTCTGCGGAAGGCAGATGGTGATTAAGTACGGCCCGCACGGGCGTTTTCTGGCCTGTCCGGGATTTCCGGAATGCCGGAATACAAAGCCTTATTTTGAAAAAATCGGTGTGGCATGTCCGAAATGCGGCAGGGATATCGTCCTGAAGAAGACAAAAAAAGGGAGAAAATATTACGGCTGTATTGGTAATCCTGACTGTGATTTTATGGTATGGCAGAAGCCGTCCGGGGAAATTTGCCCGAAATGCGGCTCTTCCCTGTTGGAAAAAGGTAATAAATTAGTGTGTGCCAATGCGGAATGCGGGTATAATGTATTGGCTGAATTGTCGAAAAGTCATGATTAAAAAAAATAAGAGTTTTACATTGTAATTGAGTGCTTTTTGTGATATACTGTAGGTTGTCAGCAGAGTAAGCGGTCGCTGAGCATCCCTTTGTTTTGTTAGTCTCCCAGGCGAAAATTCAAGATGTGCGAAGTGATTGCGCATGTCCATGGGCATCAAAATGGAGGGATGCGTATGAGTAGTGTACAGCTTCTGGATAAAACCAGAAAAATTGGTAATTTACTGCATAATAATAATTCCAGTAAAGTGGTATTTAATGATATCTGTACGGTGATGCGGGAGATTTTGAATTCGAATGTCCTGGTTATCAGCCGCAAGGGCAAGGTACTGGGGATTGGTATGGCGGAAGGTGTGCAGCCAATTACGGAGCTGATTGATGAGAAGGTGGGAGGATTTGTGGATTCCATGCTGAACGAACGGCTTCTGGGCGTACTTTCCACCAAGGAAAACGTAAATTTGGCTACCCTGGGATTTGAAAGCACGGATGTAAAGAAATTCCAGGCGATTATCACGCCTATTGACATTGCCGGAGAAAGGCTGGGTACATTATTTATCTATAAATGCGACGTTCAGTATGACATAGACGATATTATATTGTGTGAGTACGGTACCACGGTGGTGGGACTCGAGATGCTGCGGGCGGTAAGCGAAGAGAATGCGGAGGAAAGCCGCAAGGTGGCGGTAGTGAAATCGGCAATCGGTACGCTTTCGTTTTCGGAGATGGAGGCCATTACACATATTTTTGATGAACTGAACGGGATGGAAGGCATATTGGTGGCCAGCAAGATAGCCGATAGGGTGGGAATCACCCGCTCCGTTATCGTCAATGCCCTGAGGAAGTTTGAGAGCGCAGGCGTCATTGAGTCGCGTTCTTCCGGCATGAAAGGGACGTACATTAAAGTGCTGAACGATGTGGTGTTTGACGAGATTGACGAATTGAAGCGTCAGAGCCGGCATGAGTGAGGATTTGCCGGGAAGGCGGAGAGACGGCTTGGAACGACATTTTTGCAGGTGAGTTTACAGAGAAAATGGAATACATACACAAACGGATTTGGACCGGCACAGCGTGCTGCGGCGGTGGATAAAAGGACTTATTCTAATATGGCAATAAGAATTCAGAGAGTTTTTTTGTTGTCAATAAGTCCTTTTTTCTTGTTAAATGAGGGGATTGTTTTCGTTTCTGGCAATATTTTCATGGGTAAAATGCGGGGATTTTAGATTTTATGTATTGTAATTTAAGGGGATTTACTATAATATAGTGAGTTGACAGAATAACATACCTATGATGTTTGGTTTACGATAGATGAGGTGTAGTGAAAGGAGAAGAAAATGTTTCAGTCAAGTGTATTCGACTATGTGAACGTACTGGATAAGGCGGCAGATGCCAGCTGGCTTCGGAATGACGCGATCGGGAATAATCTTGCCAATGTGGATACGCCGGGTTATAAAAGGCAGGATGTGGCCTTTGAGTCTGTGCTGAAGCGGGCATTGGGCAGCTGTCGTTTTGAGACTATGGATGCGAAGGTGGCCGGACTTAATGCAGACAGACTGCGTCCCACCGTATTTACGGATCATGGAAGCTATTCTTACCGACTGGATAAGAATAATGTGGATGTGGATACGGAAGGGGTTATGCTGGCGGAGAACCAGCTGAAGTATCAGGGGCTTATGGTGGGAATCAACCAGGAGTTTCTGAATTTACAGACCGTGATGAAATAAGGGCCTGTGGGCAGGTACTTTTCCTGATACTGTTTTGAGTCGTGTTTTCTTATATTGTTATTTTGAGAGAGGAGCCAGAATATGAGCATGTTTTCTGCTTTTAATATCAATGCTACAGGCATGACGGCCGAGAGATACCGCATGGATGTCATTTCTGAAAATGTGGCCAATGCAAATACAACGAGGACGGCGGATGGTACACCCTACCGCAGAAAAGTGGTCTCTTTTTCGGAGAAATCCAACCGGGCTTCTTTTGAACACATTCTGGGATGGCAGAGACATATACATTCTACCTCCGGGACAGCTGGGACCAAGTCACATACCCACGAGGTGGCGCATACACATACAGGGGTGGGATATACAGGGAACGGCGTCAGAGTGAACAGACTGTATGAAGACCATGTGACGGAGATGAACATGGTATATGATCCTTCCCATCCCGATGCAGACGAAAACGGCTATGTGACTTATCCCAATGTGAACATTATCACAGAGATGACCAATATGATAGACGCAAGCCGCGCTTACGAAGCAAACGCCACTGCTTTCAACGCTACCAAGGCGATTGTGCAGAGGGGACTGGAAATCGGGTCATAGTAGCATAGTGTTGTGATTTTGATAAGGAAGGGCATACATATTATGGATTTAGCAGCGATTACACCAGTGAATGGACTGGGCGGAGTCAAGGAACTGGCTCCGTCAGGACGGACATCTTTTACCGGAATTCTTACGGATAAGGAAGATAAGGCAGATGGTACTTTATTTGATGCTTTTTTAAATTCCGCCATCAACAATATCAAGACCACAAATGAATATCTTTCCGACGCGGAAGATATGAACATTAAGTTTGCACTGGGAGAGACGGAGAATGCCCATGACCTGACCATTGCCCTGCAGAAGGCTTCGACAGCCCTGCAGTATACGGTAGCTGTCAGGGATAAACTTTTGGACGCATATAAAGAACTCATGCAGATGCAGATTTAACGGAAGGCGATGGCACGGACGCCGCAGAAGTGTGTTGAAATGAGGAATTTAGATATGACTAGGAGAGAAGTACCATGGCTGACAAGCTAAAAGAGATACCAGGAAAAATACTGGAATGGTGGAATAAATTTACCAGCAGGCAGAAGACCATAATCATAGTAATAGCTGCGGCTGTTGTATTCACCTTTGTCATCATTATATTTACTTTTACCAGGCCTGACTACACCAGGCTTGGTACCTATGAGAACACCACTACCGCGGCGGAGATTGTGAAGATTCTTGACGGGGCAGGCATCACACATCAGGAGTCTGCGGATGCGAGGACGGTAGAGGTATTGAGGGATCAGCTGCCGGAGGCGAACCTGGCGATTGCTGCGGAAGGATATGTGCCGGACGACCTGAAATACAATGATTATGTGGATGTGGGTATGTCCACTACATCGGCGGACAGGAACAATCAGAACACGATATTTCTGGCCAAATATATGGAGAACATGTTCCGGCAGGCATCGCCTGTGAAGGACGTGGAAGTAAAGCTGACGCTGGCACAGAATACCGGAAGGCTCAGTGAGACGAAGCAGGAATCCTATGTGTCCATCATCGTGACGGTGGATGATACGTTCACGGCGGCAAATGCTGCGGCGATGGCCAGGAGCGCGGCTACATGCGTGGGGAATGATACTACGGCCAATATTACCATTGTGGACCAGAACATGAATGTTCTGTTTGCGGGCGGCGACGAGTATTCCACCATGGGAATTGCCAATTCCATGCAGGAGCTTCAGAAACAGGCATCCCTCTGGATGACAAACGAAGTGAAGAAGGTACTGCTGGGGACAAAACAGTATCTGCTGATCGAGGTGGCAAGCCACCTGGATGTGAACTTTGCGAATTATACCAAGCACGTGACCGAGTACTATACGCACAATGAAAACCCCAACGGTTACATAACCCATCAGGATCTGGTGACGGAAGAGACCACCAACGGCGTGGAGGGCGTTCCGGGAACGGACTCCAACGGGGAGGATATGACGGGGTATGTGAATCCTGATTACAGCGGAGGGTCCAGCAGCTTAAGCGAGTCAAGCACGGACTATCAGCTGAATGTGTCGGATACCATTACTGACGGGCCGGCGGGAAGCATCAACTATGAGAATTCTTCCCTCTCGGTGTCCATGATACGCTATCGTGAGTATTCCGAAGAACTTGTGGAACGGCAGGGGCTTTTGGACGGCATAACCTGGGAAGATTTCAAGGAAGAGAACAGAGCCAGTATCAAACAGGAAGTGGATCCCGAATTTATCAAGCTGGTGGCAAATGCCAGCGGTATCAGTGAGGATAAGATTACCATTGTTGCCTACGAGGAGCCTGTTTTTCATGATAAGGAAGGCTTCAGCGTCAATGCGACGGATATCACGAGCATCGTTATGATTGTGCTGATTCTGGCACTGCTGGCGTTTGTGATTCTGCGCAGCATGGGACCCAGGAAGAAGGCCGTGGAGGAAGAGAAGGAACTTCCTGTGGAGGATATTCTCCAGTCTACCCAGCCGGAGTCTACTGTGGAGGATATTGATCTGGAAGCCAAGTCCGAGACGCGCAAGATGGTTGAGAAGTTTGTGGATGAGAATCCGGAAGCGGCGGCGAATCTGCTGCGGAACTGGTTGAACGAAGACTGGAATTAGCGAGGTACATAGTTTATGGCAAAGACTGCAGGAAACGAGGGGGAAATCAAGGGGCTTCAAAGAGCGGCCATCCTTCTGATATCCCTTGGGCCGGAGCGTTCTGCCGGTATCTTTAAGCATTTGAAGGAAGAAGAGATAGAGGAATTGACACTGGAGATTGCCAACACCAGAAGCGTGACGCCCCAGGTGAAGGAAGAAGTGATCAATGAGTTCTACGAGGTCTGCCTGGCACAGCAGTATATTGCGGAAGGCGGTATCGGTTACGCCAAGGATCTGCTGGAGAAAGCACTGGGTGCCGAGAAGGCGATGGATGTCATCGGCAAGCTGACGGCGTCGCTGCAGGTGAAGCCTTTCGAATTTTTGCGTAAGACGGATGCAAGCCAGCTGATCAACTTTATACAGGATGAGCATCCGCAGACGGTTGCATTGATTCTGTCCTATCTGGCGCCCTCGCAGGCGGCGCAGATAGTGTCCGCACTGCCTCCCGAGAAGCAGGCGGATGTGGCCAGGCGTATCGCCGTTATGGACCGCACCAGCCCCGAGATTATCAAGGAGGTGGAGAAAGTGCTGGAATCCAGGCTTGCAAGCCTTGTCAACCAGGATTACACCATCATCGGCGGCGTGGATGCCGTTGTGGAGATCCTGAATACGGTGGACCGCGGTACGGAACGCCACATTATGGAGACTCTGGAAGTGGAAGTGCCGGAACTGGCGGAAGAAATCAGAAAGAAAATGTTCGTATTCGAAGACATTCTGCTTTTGGACGACAGAGCAATACAGCGTGTGCTGCGTGACGTGGAGAATAATGATCTGGCCGTGGCATTGAAGAATGCAAATGAAGAAGTCAAGAATGCGATATTCAATAACGTATCCAAGCGTCTGGCCGTTATGATTAAGGAGGATATGGACTTTATGGGTCCTGTTCGAATGAAAGACGTGGAGGAGGCACAGCAGAAGATCGTCAACATTATCCGGAAGCTGGAGGATACCGGAGAGATTGTAATTTCCAGAGGCGGAGGTGACGAGATCGTTGTCTAGTAATCTGCTTAAACATTTTTCGATAGAGTCCTCGACAGAGGAAGGCAAGAGGTTAATTGACAGCAACGGGCTGGTAAGGAGACGTCTGGAAAAGCTGGGAATTACGCCCAGGGAAGGCGGCGTGGAAGGGTTTGTCTCCGGTCTGATGCCGGTGGAGGTCATGGATGCCCCGGAGGACGGCGGTAACCTCATTAAGGCGCAGGACGAGGCAAAGGAAATTCTTGCACAGGCCAGGGCGGAAGCAGACAGCATGCTGGCGGGCGCCAGGGCGGAAGCCGAACGAATCCGAAGCGAGGCGAAGGCACAGGCAGAGGCTGAGAAGGTACAGGCAATCAACCAGGCAAGGCAGCAGGGATATAATGAGGGCCTGGTTAAGGCACAGGCGCATGAAGGTGCAATGGAGCAGGAATATCTGGAGCGGGCACGCACGCTGGAGGAGGCATATCAGCAGCAGGTTGATATCCTGGAACCCAAATTTGTGGATACCATTACCGCTGTTTATGAACATGTTTTTCATGTGGAGCTTTCTTCCTTCCGTGATATATTGACTTACCTGATTACTACAGTGATGCATAATCTGGAGGGAAGCCGCAGCTTTGTCATACATGTGTCGAAGGATGACTATGCCTATGTCAGCATGCAGAAAAAGCAGATGCTTTCAGGCGTGGTTTCCGAGAATATGAGCGTGGATATAGTGGAAGATCTGACGCTTGGCAGGAATGACTGTATGATCGAGACGGAGAACGGTATTTTTGACTGCGGTCTGGGCACGCAGCTGTCGGAGTTGAAAAAGCGGCTGATGCTGCTTACGTGGTCGGGGGAAGAAGCGCAGTAAAGGGAACAGGATTCCGGAACACATACGGAACTGAAATCAGGAGGAAGATTTTTGCGGACAGTTAATGTAGATTTCGCAAAATATAATAAAGTCTTGGAACAACCTTTCTACAGGAAAAAAGGAAAGGTTGTCAATGTGGTGGGACTGACGATTGAGTCGGCGGGACCCGATGCGAAGCTGGGGGATATCTGCGAGATTACGCCGGAGGGCGAGGGCAGGCCTATTCTGGCGGAAGTGGTGGGTTTTAAGGACAAAAAGACGCTGCTGATGCCTTATGATTCGGTGGAAGGCATCGCATTGGGGTGCATTGTCGAAAATACCGATAATCCACTGCTGGTAACAGTCAGTGACGCCGTGCTGGGCAAGACATTGAACGGACTGGGAATTCCGGTAGATGGTACGGAAATTGACGGCGTACCGTACTTGGTGGAGGCGATACCCCCGGATCCCTTAAGCAGGAAGATTATAGATGAAGTACTCCCGCTGGGAGTAAAAGCAGTGGACGGGATGATTACGGTGGGTAAAGGACAGCGTATCGGCATTTTTGCCGGTTCCGGTGTAGGAAAATCCACTTTGATGGGTATGTTCGCACGAAATACGAAGGCGGATATCAACGTGATTGCACTGATCGGGGAACGCGGGCGAGAGGTGCGTGAATTTATAGAACGGGATCTGGGAGAAGAGGGAATGAGGCGGTCTGTAGTGGTGGTGGCTACGTCCGACAGGCCTGCCCTGGAGAGGAATAAGGCAGCCAAGACGGCTACCGCCATTGCGGAATATTTTCGCGATCGAGGAAAAGATGTCCTGCTGATGATGGATTCCCTTACCCGTTTTTCCATGGCACAGCGGGAGATAGGGCTGGCGAGAGGAGAACCTCCCGTGACCAGAGGTTATCCGCCCAGCGTATATTCCGAGATGCCGAAGCTTTTGGAGCGTGCAGGCTGTGCCGCCCGGGGATCTATTACGGGGCTGTACACAGTGCTGGTGGACGGAGATGATTTCAACGAACCCATTACCGATACGGCGCGCAGTATCCTGGACGGGCATATTATGCTGGACAGAAAGCTGGGGCATAAGAATCATTACCCGGCAATCGATATCCTGCAGAGTATTTCCAGGTGTATGAGCCAGATTGCTTCCAGGGAGCATAAGCAGGCGGCCGGTAAACTGAAAAATGTGGTTGCCACATACAACGAGGCAGAGGATTTGATCAATATCGGGGCATACAAAAACGGCAGCAACCCGTCTATCGATTATGCAATTTCGAAAATAGACGCGGTAAATCAGTTTTTGTGTCAGGATGTGGATGAGAAGTTCAGTTTTGAAGACAGTGTGGGGATGCTGGAGCGGTTGTTCGAGAAGAGATAGCGGATATTTTTAAGAGGGGACAGCTATGGCAAGGTTTCGTTATTCCATGCAGAATATTCTCAATATTAAGCTGAAGCTGGAAACACAGGCAAAACAGGAATTTTCGGCGGCAAAGGCAGCCCTTGATGAAGAGGAGGAGCGCCTGCAGGCATTGGTGGACAGAAAGTGCGGGTATGAGCAGGAGGCGGGAAAACTTCTGGCGGGCAAGCTGGACCTTCGGAAAATCGAAGAAAACAAGGCGGCAATCCGCTGTATGGAAGACTACATAGAGCTGCAGCAGTTCAATGTGCGCAAAGCGGAGAAGAAGCTGGAGGAAGCCACGGAGAAGCTGAAGCAGGTACGGATAGAACGTAAAACCCATGAGACGCTGAAGGATAAGGCCTTTGAGGCGTTCCTGATGGAGGAAAAGCGGCAGGAGAGCAAGGAAATTGATCAGCTGACCAGTTATACTTACGGACAGCGCATAAATATGGAAAGCGCAGAGCAGGTATTTGCCTGACGGAAAACAGGACTCGTGAAGCGGTTGCGGTGCAGGGATGGAAAAAGGCAGCCAGCGGGAGGCAGATGGAAGGATTTTGCTCAGGAGATGACATATGGCGAAGGAATTGAGTCCTCTGGCTGCTGCGGCAGAAGAGGAAAAAGCAAAGTTAAAAGAAGAAAAAAAGCAGTTTAAGCAGGAGCAGAAAGCCCAGAAAAAGGAAGCAAAACGCAGGGCGGCCGAAATTGCAAGGCAGGAAGAAGCCCTTGGCGAGGACGGCGGCAGCGGATTTGTAACCTTTGCCGCTACACTTCTGATTGTCGTCCTGTGGGTGGCGGTAGTCTGCGTGGTGGTTAAGATGGACGTGGGCGGTTTTGGAAGCGGTGTGCTGGCTCCGATTTTAAAGGATGTACCGATTATCAACAAGATACTGCCGTCTACGGCGCCGGCAACGGAAACCGAGAATCCGGAAATCTACGGCGGCTACACAAGCATTGAGGAAGCCGTGGAATATATCAAACAGCTGGAACTGGAACTGGAGCGCGAACAGCTGGCATCCAAGACGAAGGATACCGAGGCGGAAGCAATGAAGGCGGAAATTCTGCGCCTCCAGGAATTCGAACAGCGGCAGGTAGAGTTCCAGCGTATTAAAACGGAATTTTATGAGGAAGTGGCAAACATGGATCCCGACGGACTGCTGAAATATTATGAGTCCATGGATCCGTCCACGGTGGAATCCATATTGAAGCAGATTCTTGTCCAGGAACAGAAGAACGAGGAACTCAACAGCTATATTGAGACCTTTTCCACCATGAAACCCAAGGCGGCGGCGAAGCTGTTTGAAGAGATGGATGACCGCATCGAACTGGTTGCGGAGATTCTGGAGGGATTGTCCGTAGAAGACAGGGCGGCGATTATGAATGTCATAGATACGGAACTGGGTGCCAAACTGGTAAAGATGATGCGTCCCGATCCTTAAGGGCCGCATCCGCCCATCCGATATATACTTGGGGACCGTATACCGGCAGAACTGAAAACGGCCGGTGTTCGGAACGAAAAAGCGCAGATATAATCTGCGGAACCAATAATGAGAAAGGAGGTTATAAATGACGAGTACAGCTGTAAAAGATGTAAGGGCGATGTTCCCGAATCAGACGTTTCCGGCAGCCGGTAAAACCGCAGCGCCTGGCGGAGAGTTCCAGAAGGTGTGGAACAACCAGCTGAGCAGGGGAACTTCGGACAGCACGGCTCATGACGGCGATGTTCAAAATCAGAACAAAGTCAGCGGGCAGCACAGCCCCCGGGAGGATGCTTCGGTACAGAAAAACGAAGAGGCGGAACCGCAGCCTGTGAAGCAGGAGGACGTATCTTGTGAGGAACAGGAAGAAATCGTTTCCGAGGGAAAGGATGTGCAGGAAGCAGAGTCCGGAGTGACAGAGGAGCAGCTGCATGCAATGGAAGTTCTCGGCACGGCGGCAGTACAGCTTATGGAGCAGATTGCCGAGGTATTTGGCATTACCATGGAAGAACTGCAGGCCGTTATGGACAGTCTGGATATGGGGCAGGCGGATTTGCTGGATCCTTCCATGCTTGGAAATCTGTTGCTGAAGCTGGGAGGTGCGGAAGATTCGTTTGCATTGCTTACGGACGGCACTCTCTATGACAACTACCGAACGATTATGGATCAGCTAAACCAGGTACTCAATGAAAGTGCTGCTGAACTGGGAACGGAACCGGAGCAATTACCGGGGCTTTTAAATGACTGCATTGAAAATATGCAGAGCGTACAGGAAGATATCCAGGCAGAAGCAGTACCCGGTAAGACGGAAGTTCCGGAGGAAGGCTTATCGTTGAAGCCGGAGGGAGAACCTCAGAATGCAGGGAACGGCAGCGCACAGAATTCCGGCACGGTGTCAGAAGCCGTACAGGAGGAAGGGGCATCAGGACGGGGGACCGAAGGAAGGGAACAGAGCGGAAGGCAGGCAGAAAACAGGGCGGATAAAGGAGAACAGGTGAATTTCCTTGCCCAGGGATTCAGAACGGAACAGTTCCGGCCGGAGTTCCAGCAGATCCAGGGAGCAGCCCAGGAGAGTCCATGGAACGCCGAGACGAAACAGATTATGGATCAGATTCTGGATTACATGAAGCTCAGCCTGAATGCGGATGCCACCAGTCTGGAGATGCAGCTGCATCCGGCAAGCCTCGGGACGCTGCAGATACAGATTGCTTCCAGGGGAGGTGTTGTCACCGCAAATTTCATAGCACAGGATGAAGCTGTGAAAGCGGCTCTGGAGAGCCAGATGATTCAGCTCAGGGAACAGTTTGAGGAGCAGGGGGTTAAGGTTGAGGCTATAGAGGTTACCGTACAGACCCATGAATTCGAACAGAATCTGGAACAGGGAAGAGGCAGAAGCCAGCAGGAGACGGAGCGGCGGAACCGCGGCAGAAAAATCCGTCTGGCGGGCATGGGGGCTTCGGACGGTCCGGAAAACGGAGAAATGGCCGAGGCCGACAAGATATCCGCAGGAGGAAGTACGGTGAGTTACACTGCGTAATTGCGGATTGGCTAACGGTCCGTTTTTACTAAATAGAGTAAGAAAATAGAGAAAGGAGAATGCATATGGCTTTAATGGCACCCGTGCAAAACGGACAGATTGTGGAGACCGAATCACAAAAATCTCTGAAAAAACAGCAGACTGCCGAGAAAAACAGTATGGATAAAGATGCTTTCCTGCAGCTGCTGGTGGCGCAGATGCAGTACCAGGATCCACTGGAACCAACGTCCAATACGGAATTTGTCTCTCAGTACGCACAGTTCTCGCAGGTGGAGCAGATGCAGAATATGGCTGCTACATCCGAATTGGCAAGAGCGACTTCTCTGGTAGGAGATTATGTCTATGTGAAGACTACCGGGTCGGACGGAGAACCCGATTATGTCTATGGTAAGGTGGACTATGTTGCCTTTGAGAACAACAAGGCTTATGTTTCCATTGAAGAATCACTTTATTCCATCGATGATGTGGATACGGTGGTGGATCTGGAATACAAGGATGCTTATGACAAGGCTTATGATTTCACTGCAAGGCTGAACAAGCTTCCGAATCCGACCCGTGTAGACATGTCCAACGCAGAGGAAATTGACGAACTGGAGAAGATTTACAATGAGATGAACGACTATGAGAAGAGTTTCATTGCATCCGATACCGTTAAGAAGCTGAACAAGTATGTCGAGCGGATTAAGGAAATTCGCGCTGCTGCGGAAGAAGCCGAAAAGAACGAGGAAACGGAAGGCGACGGGGAGACCGGGGAAGAATCCGGTACAGAGGGAACGGAAGGTGCTGATAAAGCATAAGGAAGGAGTACACAGGGATGGATATTCAGGGCAATGGGTATATTTCCATTGGGCAGCTGGCGGACCAGTATCTGGGTAAGAAGGCACCGGTTCGGAAGGCCACGGATGGCAAGGTTTCAAAAAGTATATCCTTTCAGGATGTTTTACAGCAGAAGGCATTGGCAGGCTCTGGCAGCCTGAAGTTTTCCAAGCACGCAATGGGGAGGCTGGCTGACCGGAATATTGAGCTGAGCGATGCACAGCTGGAAAGACTGGAGTCCGGGACGAAGAAGGCGGAGCAGAAGGGAATCAGGGATTCGCTGGTGATTGTGGATCAACTGGCCTTTATAGTCAATGTTCCCAACCAGACAGTCGTCACTGCAATGGACAGTACGGATACAGAGGAGAACATATTCACCAATATCAACGGGGCAGTTATCATATAGCCGGACCCAAGAGGAGGTTAGGACCCCTCGAATGACAGAGAGGGGAATGCTCCGTTCCAAATCAGGAGGAACAGATTACTATGATGAGATCACTTTTTTCTGGTGTGTCAGGCCTTAAGACACATCAGACAAGAATGGATGTTATAGGTCATAACATCGCAAACGTTAACACAGTTGCATATAAGTCCAGTTCCATGACATTTGCGGCACTGATGAGCCAGACCACACAGAAGGCAAGCGGTGCGAATGCTGCAACGGGAACCGGCGGTGTCAATCCGAGACAGATCGGCCTCGGTGTTAAAACCAGTGCTATCAATGTCAATATCACCGGACAGGGTGCCAGCCAGTCGACGGGAAATCCCTTCGATATCATGATCACGGGCCAGAATTTCTTCGTCGTCAATAACGGCCAGGATAATTACTTTACCAGAGACGGTTCTTTTTATGTAGACGGTGCCGGGAATCTGGCAATGACCAGTACCGGTTATAATGTCATGGGATGGCAGGTGGACCCGGAAACCGGTGATATCAAGAAAGATACGGTGTCTGCACTTCGTATTATGAATACTGCCAACATGAATTACCCGCCCGAGGCAACTACCCAGGGATATATGTCGGGCATCCTTGACAAGCTGGATTCGGATGTGACCAGCAGCAACGGCAAGGTGGTTAACTTCAGCTTCTATGATTCGTTAGGCTACAGCTACACGGCAAAGTTCGTGTTTAAGCAGTCGGATACGGAAAACAACGCGAAGAATGTGTACAGCATGGAGCTTGACAAGATTACCGACGCAGACGGGAACGAGGTACAGATGACCGAGGAGCAGAAGGCAGCGGTGTTTGGCACGACCCAGAAACAGGAGATGGCAGGTAAGGTAACTTTGGGAAAAACCTATGAATGGGCTAACGGTGTGCTGAAGGATGCCGATGGAAATGAGATTGCAAGCATAGCGGACATTCAAGGGGGAACTGCTTCATTAAAGGATGCGGCGGGAGAGGTTATATCCATAGAGCAGCAGATAGACAACATCGCAAAAGCATACGGTTATGAAGGTTCCACAGAGAATTTCCTGAATCAGCTTTATGAGGTTACGCCTGCGGATCCGAATGCAACTCCGCCCACAGAGGCAGTGACCTGTACCATTCGGGATATGATATACGGAGAGGCAGCTGCCAACGGTAATACCCTTGAGGCTTTAGCGGCAGCGAACGCAGACAAGACATTTGAAACCGTCGGCCGTGAATTCCAGGGCGTAACGGTTGTATATGATCCCAAGAACGGTACCTTCCAGAGAGTGGAGGGCGGAAAGATTCCGGAAGGCGGGGACACAATGTCGGTGGTTACGCTGAATCTGAGCAACATCGGCAACGGCAATTTCGAAAATATCGAGATTGATATGATTGGGACTTCCAATGTAGACAACAAGGGAACCTCCACCATCGGAGCGACAAACGGTAAGGATGATGAGTTCAGTACCGGATCCGGCCGCCGCAACGGCTCCATGATCGGTGTATCCGTTCAGCAGAACGGTATGATTTACGCGAGCTATGACAACGGTATGACAAAGCTGCTGGGGCAGATTGCAACGGCAAAGTTTGCGAATGCATCCGGTCTGGAGAAGCTGGCGGATAACCTCTATGCCGCATCATTGAACTCTGGCGCCTTTGACGGCATCGGTGTTGACATTACGGCGGAGGGAGATTATATGTCTACAGGCCAGCTGGAGATGAGCAATGTGGATTTGTCCTCGGAATTTACGGAGATGATCACGACGCAGCGCGGCTTCCAGGCGAACAGCCGTATCATAACTGTATCAGATACTTTATTAGAAGAATTAACTAACCTGAAGCGTTAATTTATACTCGCATTATCCGAATTGATGTGTTATAATGGGGGGGCAGGGTTCTGTCCCCCATATTCAATGGACAGAGATGTATGACGAGAAGGCAGGGGCAGAGTGATGCAAGAGGTTTCAATATGATTGAAGTGACAAAATTGAACGGTACAAAGATTTTGGTGAATCCGCATTTGTTTGAGATTGTGGAGGAGACGCCGGATACGGTGATTACACTCACCACCGGGAAAAAAATAATTGTAAAAGAAAGTAGACAAGAGGTAAAAAATCTTGTAAAATCATATAGAAAGGGTATTTTTGCGGAATAATCGAAAAAGCAAAGGAGTTGGGTGATTCTCGTGGATATTGCGTCTTTAGTTGGTATTATTTTATGTTTTGCGATGATGCTTTATGGTATCATAGACGGTGCCGGTATCGAGAACCTGGTGAAGGAGTATTGGAACATGCCGTCGGCCATCATTACTTTCGGCGGTGCCTTTGCCGCTACACTGGCATCGCACAGTATGGCGGATTTTATTAACGGCCTTAAGAGCTTTGGGCTTATATTCAAGACACCGGCCATTAATACGGCGGATATGATCCGTAAGATTATCGATTTGTCAAATGTGGCGCGTAAGGAAGGTCTTCTGTCCCTGGAGGAAGCGGCTGCGGATATGGATGATGCTTTCCTGAAGAAGGGCATTCTCCTGATGGTAGACGGAACGGATCCGGAACTGGTGCGTGCCATAATGGAGACGGAACTTGTCAGCATAGAAGGAAGACATAAGACCTGTATCGGCTTCTGGGATACACTCGGCGCCATGGGTCCTGCCTGGGGTATGATCGGTACCCTGATTGGCCTGGTAGACATGTTGTACCATATGGATAATGTGGCTACGCTGGGACCGGCTATGGCAGTGGCCCTGATTACGACCTTCTATGGTTCCGTGCTGGCAAATGCAATCTGTACCCCGGTGTCTAACAAGCTGAAAGTGGATAATGGGGCGGAAATGATGCTGAAAGAGGTTATGATAGAGGGACTGCTGTCCATTCAGGCAGGGGAGAACCCCAGGGTTATTGAGGAGAAACTGAAATCCTTCCTTTCTCCGCAGGACAGAGAAGCAGCCGGAGGAGATGCAGGGGGTGAGGAATAATGGCAAAGCGCAAGGAAGATGCGCCACCGGCGGGTTCGCCGGCGTGGATGGCCACATTCAGCGATCTGATGAATCTTCTTCTCTGCTTTTTCGTCATGCTTTTTGCCATGTCCAGCATTGAGGAGGCAAAACTCGAGGAATTTGTGGCGGCAATGAATAATACCTTCAGTATATTTGACGGGGGTGCGTCCGCCATAGGAGACGGTATCCTGATCAGTAACGGTGTCAGCCAGCTGAATGAACTTGACCAGTATATCAACAGTACCGGAAAAGTTGCCGACAGCGATACGGACGGCGAGAAGCTGGAAGAGTTTGAGAAGTCCCCGGAGGCACTGGAAAAAATGCTGGAGGAACAGCGGCTGCAGGAAAATGAAGAGCGTGTGGAAGCAATAGAGGAAGCACTTCGGGAAAGTGAAATCGGTGATGATGTAGAGACCAGTTTTACTGCCCAATATGTAAAACTTTCAATGAATGGAGGCCTGCTGTTTGATTCCGGAAGCGCGGAGCTGAAGGAGGAAGGAGAGCAGGTTATCGGCAAGGTCGGACTGATACTGGAACGATACGGAGACGGCATCATTGAGATAGAGGGGCATACCGACAATGTTCCCATCAACAGCGCACAGTATCCAAGCAATGAGGAGCTGAGCAGCGCCAGGGCATTGTCCGTCTTCTATTACCTGCTGGACAGTACTTCGCTGAGTCCGGTGAGCGTAAAGCATGCCGGGATGGGAGAGCGGGTACCCATTGCAGATAACGGTACGCCGGAGGGCAGAAGCAGGAACCGAAGGGTTGAAATCTTAATCTATAATCCGTCCGCGCAATAAGGAAAGAGAGGATGGAAGAAAGGGCTTTTAGACATGAAAAAGAATTTACTGAGTGTGCTGATACTGGTGCTGATGCTTGTGAACATCGCATTGTCAGCGGTCATGATGACCAATGTTATCAGCACGAACCAAAAGACCGCTGAACTGATGGACAGTATCGGTGCCGCAATGAATTTGGAACTGTATACTCCCGGTGCAGGACCCGAAGTATCCCTCGCCAATACGGAGACACATGTGATGAGTCAGATGATGATTCCGCTGGCTTATTCCCAGGTAACAAATGAGGATGGTACTACAGGTACGAGCAGCAAGCAGATTTACCTTGTGTTTGACATTTCCCTGCTCATAGATAAAACGCATGAGGATTATGCGGAATATTCGGGTAAAATCGGCGACTATGACACCATGATCCAGGATGCCATAGAGCGGGTGGTAAGCAATTATACCGAGGAGGAATGCAGGGCTTCTTTCACGGGGGATATCAGAAACGAGATGATCACTGCGGTCCAGAACCTCTTCGAGTCCAAGTTTATATACGGAATTACGCTCAGTAATATAAAATTCGGCGGCTGACAGGCATGGGTAAAGGGAAGTGCAGTTATGCAAAAAGCATGTGTCTTGCAAAAAGCATGCGACAGGAGGTGAGCTTGTGTGGCCGAGATTCTTTCTCAGGCGGAGATTGACGCCCTGCTGAATGCGATGTCTTCGGGGGAGCTGGATGCTGACCAGATGCAGCCAAAGGATGAGAAGAAGGTCAGGAATTATGACTTTAGCCGACCCACGAAATTTTCCAAAGAGCATTTGAGGACTCTTGAGATTATTTTTGAGCATTATGCCAGGTTGGTTTCTACAAATCTTCCGGTGTACCTGCGCAAGAACGTGCAGGTGTCGGTGGTAGGCTCCGAAGCCATTACATTTAATGAATTTACCAATTCCTTATCAAGCCCTATCATTATGGGAATTATTAATTTTGCGCCGCTGAACGGTTCAATTATCATGGAATTGGGCATCAATCTCGGATATGCCATGCTGGATCGCATGCTGGGAGGAAGCGGTATGCCTTTGGAGAAGGGCAGGGAATTTTCCGAGATAGAGCAGATTATTATCGAAAAGATATTAGTGATGTTGACCCAGCTCCTTCGGGAACCCTGGAAAAACGTGATTGATATAGCGCCTGTGCTGAGCCGGCTGGAAACCAATTCGCAGTTTGCGCAGGTGATAGCTCCCAGCGACATGGTTGCAATTGTGACCCTGGAGATTAAGATAGGGGATGTTGAAGGTTTCATGAATATCTGCCTTCCGTTTTTTACTTTGGAAGATATCATGGATAAGCTGAATACAAAATACTGGTATTCTACCATGCAGGAGAACCATGACGAGAATTATGAGGCTTATATTGAGTCCATGATACGCAAGGTAGATGTACCGATCAGGGCAGTACTGGGCAAGAGTAAGATTTCTGTAAATGATTTCCTGAATCTGCAGGTGGGTGACTGCATCCGGCTGGATTCCGGAGTGGATCAGGATATGAATGTATATGTGGGCAATATCAGGAAATTCAAGGCTTTGCCCGGTACGGAAAAGGACTCTTATGCTGTCAGGATCACATCAGTTATTAGAGAGGAGGAGTAAACAATGGACGGTGGGTTGTCTCAAGACGAAATAAATGCATTGCTTGCCGGCATGAATCTGGGTGATGATGAAGAGCCGGAAACGATTGAAAATAACGAAGAAGTCAGCGGAGGAGCGGATAACATCATCCAGGAAATGGCAGAGGCCCAGGAACTCCTTTCGGATGTGGAGAAGGATGCCATCGGCGAAGTGGCCAACATCAGCATGGGTTCTTCGGCGACTACGTTGTATTCTCTTGTGAACAGAAAAGTCAACATTACGACACCGGTAGTGGAATTCTGTACATGGGATAATTTGCTGACACAGTATGAGAGGCCCTGTGTATTCATACAAATCAAATATACGGTCGGACTGGACGGGACCAATATCCTGATATTGAAGGAGCATGATGTAAAAGTCATTACTGATCTCATGATGGGCGGTGACGGTACCAATACAGATGGAGAGCTGGGAGAACTGCACCTTAGTGCGATCTCGGAGGCGATGAACCAGATGATGGGTGCATCGGCCACATCGCTTTCCACTATGATGCAGAAGAAAATTGATATCAGTCCCCCGGAGGCTTCCCTGCTGGATTTGGCACAGGTAAAAAAAGGGGAAGACGTATCGCCGTTTCTGGGAGGGGTATTTGTAAAAATTTCTTTCCGAATGCAGATTGACGACCTGGTGGACAGTTCCATTATGCAGCTGTACCCGGTAGATTTTGCACGCAGCGTGGTGGATACCTTTATGAATTCACAGAGTTCTTCCTCGCCGGCGGCAGAGGAGGCTGCACCTGCAGCGCCGAGTCAGCAGACGGGTATGAATAATGCCCAGGCAGGAGTATCCCAGGGGATGAATCCCCAGACAGATATGAATGCGGGAATGGGAGTGAACCCTCAGATGGCAATGCCTCAGGGAATGAATCCTCAGATGGACATGAGCGGTCAGATGGGTATGTATGGCCAGATGGGAATGCCTCAGGGAATGAATCCCCAAATGGGTATGTATGCACAGCCCGGAATGATGGGGATGCCTCAGGGGATGTATCCTCAGATGGGTATGTATGCACAGCCCGGAATGATGGGAGGGATGCCTCCACAGATGGGAATGCCCCAGACAAATGTGAATGTCCAGACGGCTCAGTTCCAGAGTTTTTCCAACGATGGAGGGGTCGGACCGGGGCAGGAGAACATCGGATTGATTATGGATGTTCCCCTGAATGTCACTGTAGAGCTTGGACGTACGACCAAGTCAATTTCCGAAATTCTTGACTTTGCACCCGGAACAATCATTGAACTTGAACGGATTGCGGGAGAACCGATAGATGTACTGGTCAATGGTAAGCTGGTGGCAAGAGGAGAAGTGGTAGTAATTGAAGAAAGCTTCGGCGTAAGAGTAACCGAGATTATCAAGTAGGAGGAAATTTTAAATGGCGAAGAATATTTTGGTATGTGATGATGCAGCATTCATGAGGATGATGATCAAGAATACCTTGACCAAAGGCGGCTATAATATTGCAGGTGAGGCTGAAAACGGGGCAAGGGCCGTGGAGAAGTACAAGGAACTTTCGCCGGATCTTGTTTTGATGGATATCACGATGCCCGAGATGGACGGTATTCAGGCTTTGAAGGAAATCAAGAAGATTGATCCCAATGCAAAGGTAATTATGTGTTCTGCCATGGGCCAGCAGGCTATGGTGGTGGAATCTATCCAGGCCGGAGCAAAGGATTTTATCGTGAAACCCTTCCAGGAGGACCGTGTTCTGGAGGCTGTGAAGAAGGTTGTCGGCTGATGATGCTTTTTACATGCGGAACGGTAATTGCTGCCAGCGCGGGAAGCTATGCACAATTTATTACGGTGCTGTTTATTTTTGTGGCAGTGCTGGGTGTGACGGCATGGACTACCAGATGGATGGCAAATTACCAGAAACAGCAGTATGTAAATGAGAACATAGAAGTAATTGAAACCACTCGTATTGCTAATAATAAGTATATCCAGATTATACGGGCGGGCGAGAAGTACATGGTAATTGCTGTCTGTAAGGATACGGTTACCATGTTGGGCGAGATTCCGGAAGAACAGCTGAAGGAGAAGCCGCCTGCTCAGCGGCTCAGCTTTAAAGAACTTCTCGATAAAGCGGCAATAAAGACAAGAGCTGTTCGGGAGGAGCCAAAGGAAAAGCAGATGAATGATGAAAAATAAGCTTATATTCAAGCGAATAGCAACCGCAATATGCCTACTCGTCATGGTGGGCATATTGTGTATTCTAAGTTCGGTGAAAGTATATGCCAGCGGAACCCAGGATGCCAATGATGTACTGAATATCACATTCGGTAATGGAAATGGGGATATCAGCGGCTCGCTGCGGATATTACTGACATTGACGCTGATCAGTATTGCTCCCACGCTGCTGATCATGATGACCTCCTTCACTCGTATAATTATCGTCCTGCATTTTACCCGTGCGGCGCTGAATACGCAGACAGCTCCGCCCAATCAGGTGCTTGTGGGTCTGGCTCTGATTCTCACCTTTTTTATTATGGAGCCTACCATTACGCAGATCAACGAACAGGCTTACCAGCCTTATGAGGCAGGTGAAATCAGTCTTGACGAAGCATTGGAAAAGGGTGTGGTTCCGCTGCGTTCATTTATGTATGACCACACGCAGTTGAAGGATGTTGAATTGTTTATGGACATCTCGGCTCAGGAATGGGACGGGGCGACATTGGATGATATTCCGTTGTCCGTATTGCTGCCGAGTTTTATGCTCAGCGAGCTGAGGATGGCATTTTGGATTGGATTTGTAATTTATGTTCCTTTTATCGTCATTGATATGGTGGTGGCCTCTACACTTATGAGTATGGGTATGATGATGCTGCCGCCTACAACGATTTCCATGCCCTTTAAGATTCTGCTGTTCGTATTGGCAGACGGATGGAATTTGATTATAGGGAAGCTGGTGGAATCGTTTTATTACTGATGACTTGTGTTGTATGCAGAGAGGACAGGGGAGAGGTTCAGGATGACAATTGATGCAGTAATGGATATTACCAGGGATGCCCTGTTTTTGATCATCAAGGTGTCGCTTCCGGTTTTGCTGGTGTCGCTGTGCGTGGGTTTGATTGTCAGTATCTTCCAGACAGTGACATCCATTCAGGAGCAGACGCTGACGTTTGTGCCGAAGATTATCTGTGTGTTTCTTTCGCTGATATTGTTTGGAAACTGGATGATGGAGGCCATGGTAGAATTTATGCAGTCTCTGTGGTTTAATTTCGGTCTTTACATGAATCAGTAAGGGAGCCGGGTTGAATGATTCATTATGGATTTTCTGTATATGATTTGGAATATTTTCTCCTGATACTGGTGAGAGTCAGCTGTTTTATATTTGTTGCTCCGTTTTTCAGTATGAAAAACACACCGGCGAATGTGCGGATCGGCATCAGTTTTTTTACGTCCCTGCTTTTATACCAGGCGCTGACGCCTGTAAAGGCAGTCACCTACGCCACAGTCACCGGATATGCCGTTATTGTAATGAAAGAAGCCATAACCGGGCTGTTGATTGGATTTGCCGCTAATATATGCACTTCCATCGTGAACTTTGCTGGGGCCATCGCAGATATGGAGACGGGGCTGTCCATGGTGACTCTGATGGATCCGACTACCAGGGAGAGTACCAGTATTACCGGTGTACTATATCAGTATGTATTGATGCTGATGCTGATTGCAACGGGAATGTATCGATACCTGTTCGGAGCACTGGCGGATACGTTTGAATTGATTCCGGTGAACGGAGCCGTTTTTCGCGGGGATTCGCTGGTGGATTCCATGATTGCCTTTCTGGGAGATTATGTCATCATCGGTTTTCGGATTGTTCTGCCGATTTTCTGTTCCATTTTGCTTTTGAATGCCGTTCTGGGAATTTTGGCCAAGGTTTCGCCCCAGATGAATATGTTTGCGGTGGGTATTCAGCTGAAAATTCTGGTAGGGCTGTCGGTATTGTTTTTTACGGCCGGAATTCTGCCGGGAATTTCCGACTTTATCTTCGGCGAGATGAAACAGATGATGCTTTCCTTTGTGGGAGGGATGAGATGATTCGCTATAACCTGCAGTTTTTTGCAAAGGAAGGTATGGGAGGCGAGAGGACAGAACCCGCTACCCAGAAAAAGCTGGATGATGCCCGGAAAAAGGGGCAGGTGGCCAAGAGCAGGGAGATCACCAACGGGCTGGAATTGCTGGCACTGTTTCTGATATTGAAAATCTGGGTGGGACATATGGGAGTCCAGTTTCTGGATGTTTTCAATAATGTGTACAGCAAAATTCCGGATATAGCCGTGTTCTGGCAGGGGACAATGCCCCAGCAGGATGTGAGAGTCCTGTTTCGCCAGATGGTACTGCAGGTGATAGGCATTATAGCGCCCATTCTGGCAATCAGTTTTCTGATTGCATTTGTTACGGATGTGGCCCAGGTGAAATGGAAGCCGACTCTGGAACCTATGAAGCCGAAGTTCAGCAAGCTGAATCCGTTGAAAGGCTTTAAAAAGTTCTTTTCTCTGAATGCATTGGTAGAACTTGTCAAGTCCATTGCCAAGGTTAGTCTGGTATTATATGTATGTTATATTTATCTGAAGGATAAATGGCCTATTCTGCTGAACCTGTACGATGTGACGCTGATGCAGGCGCTGCAGCTGAGTGCGGAGACGGTCACGGATCTGGGAATTCGGATTGCCCTGCTGTATATGCTGATTGCGTTCTCTGATTTTGCATATCAGAAGATTAAATTTAAAAATGATATGAAGATGAGCAAGCAGGAAGTAAAGGAAGAGTTTAAGCAGCAGGAAGGAGATCCGCAGATTAAAAACAAGATCCGTCAGAAAATGCGGGAGAGTTCCATGCGGCGTATGATGCAGGATCTTCCCCAGGCGGATGTGGTTATCACCAACCCCACGCATTATGCCGTGGCAATCAAATATGACCCGAAGGTGGCGGATGCGCCGCTGGTCGTTGCAAAGGGTGAAAATTATCTGGCTGCAAGGATTAAGGAGGTAGCCAGGGAAAATAAAATAGAAATTGTGGAAAACAAGCCATTGGCCCGTATGCTGTATGCCAACGTAGATATAGGGCAGGCGGTGCCGCCGGAGCTGTACCAGGCGGTGGCCGAGGTTCTTGCATTTGTATATCAGCTGCAGGGTAAAATCTAAGGGAGGAGGAGCATAACATGAATGAAAGACTGGCCAAGACAGATACGATCGTAGCGATCTATGTACTGGTGGCGTTTATTATGCTGATTGTGTCTCTTCCGGCGGCGATATTGGACGTGTTTATGGCATTTAATATTGCCATCGCCTTTACGATTCTGTTTGCCTGTATGTTTATCAAGGAAGTGCTGGATATGTCCTACTTCCCGACGATTCTGCTGTTCACCACTATTTTCAGGATAGCCATGAATGTATCTTCCACCAGGCTGATTCTGACTACGGGGACTTCCGGCAATGTGGTAATGACGTTCGGAAAGTTTGTAGGCGGCGGTGATCTGATTGTAGGAGCCATTGTCTTCATTATCCTGATTATGATTCAGTTCCTGGTGATCAACAAAGGTTCCGAACGTGTGGCCGAGGTAACGGCAAGATTTACGCTGGATGCCATGCCCGGTAAACAGATGGCAATTGACGCGGACCTGAATACCGGTGCCATTGACGATAAGGAAGCCAAGGAGAGGCGTGACAAAATCCAACAGGAATCCAGCTTTTTCGGTTCTATGGACGGTGCCGTCAAGTATGTAAAGGGAGATGCCATCGCGGGCCTGCTGCTCACGGTTATCAATGTGGTGGGCGGTATTGCCATGGGTATGCTGCGCAACGGCATGGATGTGAGTACGGCTCTGAATAATTATGGTATCCTTACGATCGGTGACGGCCTGGTGAGCCAGATTCCTTCCCTGCTGATTTCACTGTCAACAGGTATATTGGTTACTAAGGGAAGCAAGGAATCCGATTTCGGTCCGGCCATTGTCAGACAGCTTTTCGGTATTCCGAAGGTAATGTATCTGGTAGGTGGCACACTGGTTTTTCTGGGAGTTTTTACGGATCTGAATACGGTTCTCTTTATGGGAATGGGGCTTTTGTTTGTCGTTGGCGGCAGGATGATTGCCGGCAATCTGGAGACGGCTGCCATTGAGAGCGAAGTGGACGGGGATGAAGAGGCGGCGGATGCAATCCGGCAGCCGGAAAATGTGGCGAGCCTTCTCCAGGTGGATCCCATCGAGTTGGAGTTCGGTTACGGCATTATCCCGCTGGCTGACGTGAACCAGGGCGGCGACCTGCTGGACCGTGTGGTTATGATTCGGCGTCAGATTGCGCTGGAGCTTGGTACGGTGGTTCCCATTATCCGTCTGCGCGACAATATTCAGCTGAATCCCAATCAGTATATTATCAAGATAAAGGGAATTCAGGTGAGCGAGGGAGAGATTCTGTTCGACCATTATATGGCCATGAATCCCGGGTATGTGGAGGAAGAGATTACGGGTATCCCTACTTTTGAGCCTTCTTTCCATCTGCCGGCCATCTGGATTACGGAGGGACAGCGGGAAAGGGCGGAAAGCCTGGGTTATACGGTAGTAGACCCGCCTTCCATCATTGCCACGCATCTGACGGAGATCATCCGGCAGTATATCGCGGATCTGCTCAGCAGGCAGGATGTACAGAACCTTATCAACAATCTCAAGGAGAGCAATCCTTCTCTGGTGGAGGAACTGGTGCCAAAGCTTCTTGGACTTGGAGAAATTCAGAAGGTATTGCAGAATCTGCTGAAGGAGGGTATCTCAATTCGGGATTTGCTGACTATTATGGAGACACTGGCGGACTATGCCCCCGCTACCAGGGATACGGATATTCTGACTGAGTATGTGCGGCAGAGCCTGAAGAGGGCGATATCGACAAAATACTTTCCCAACCATGAGACTACAAATGTGGTTACATTGGACCCGAAGGTGGAGCAGGAAATCATGGGCAGTGTCAAACAGACGGAGAACGGTGCTTTCCTGAATCTGGATCCGAACCGTTCCAGGGCGATTATCGACTCTGTGGGGAAAGAAGTCCAGAAGCTGGAAAGCCTTGGAAAGAATCCCATTATTATAACATCTCCGATTGTGCGGATGTATTTTAAGCGCCTGACGGAGGATTATTATAAGGAGCTGGTAGTTGTCTCCTACAATGAAGTGGAATCTAATGTGGAATTACAGTCAGTTGGGATGGTGACAGCATAAAATGATTATTAAAAAGTTCGTTGGGAAAACAGAAGCGGAAGCGGTGGAAGCTGCCAAAAAGGAACTGGGAGACGGCGTTGTCATCATGAACGTGAAGGATGTGCAGAGGAAGGGGCTGGCGGCCCTGTTCCGTGCGAAACAGACAGAAGTGACCGTGGCGTTGGAAGAGGAAAACGATACGGTAGTGCCTGTGCGCAGGGAGACGCCTTCTCCTGCGGCGAGGAAAGAGCAGCCCCGTCCGGTGAAAAGGCTTTCCGCAGACAATTCCGCAGAAGCGGATTTATCCCATGAGATTGTTTTGGGAACGGAAGACAGAATTGCCATTGAAAAGAAACTGGACAGTCTGGAATCTCTTTTGATGTCCCGCTTTCAGCAGAACGAAGCGGCGCGGGAAGAAACCACCGTTTCCGAAAAAGCGGCTGAAGAGGAAAACAGGGAGGAGCCGCAGCAGGAAGAGATGACGCAGCAGCAGCGTTTTGTGCGGCTTCTGTATAATACCATGCTGGAAAGTGAAGTTGATGAAAAGTATGCGAACCAGATCGTGAATGAGGTGGATGTGTCAGGAAAATCCAATCTTCCCATTGACTATATCCTGGAAAATATATATCAGAAAATGATTCTGAAATTCGGCAGGGCTTACGGTATTTCGCCTGCGGATGGTGCGCCGAAGATTGTAGTCTTCATGGGACCTACAGGAGTCGGTAAGACGACCACCATAGCGAAGATTGCCAGCTGCTACGCGGTGGAAGAAAAAAAGAAGGTAGCGCTGATGACGGCGGATACTTACCGGATTGCTGCGGTGGAACAGCTTCGGACATATGCCAATATCCTGGAGGTGCCTTTCCGGGTTATCTATTCGGAGGATGAGGTGAAGACGGCAGTCCGCGAGTTTGCGGATTTTGACTATATATTTGTAGACACAATGGGACATTCCCATAAAAACGAAGAGCAGCTGGGGCATATGAAAAAGCTGTTTGACGCGCTGAAGGAAGCGGCGGAGTGCCAGACCTTTCTGGTTCTCTCGGCAACTACAAAATATCGTGACTTGCTGAAGATCGTGTCTACTTATAAGGGGATTGCTGATTTTCAGCTGATTTTTACGAAGCTGGATGAGACGGCGGCAATGGGGAATCTGCTGAATATGAGACTGTTCACGGAGAAACCCTTAGCGTTTGTGACCAATGGGCAGAATGTTCCGAATGATATTGAACAGTTTAATCCTCAAAAAACGGTAAAGCAGATTCTGAGTATCAAACAGGAGAAGCAGTAAGGGCAGTTTTAAAGTACAGGGGAATTGAAATACAAAACGGCAGACAGGGTATCTGCAAGACCGGAACAGGAGGTATCACATGGACCAGGCAGAACAGTTACGTATCCTAAAAGCAGGCCGACAGCAGCCGAAAACATTGGCCCGGGTTATTACCGTTACCAGCGGCAAGGGCGGTGTGGGCAAATCCAATACCTCTATAAACCTGGCTATTCAGTTCAGGAAGATGGGGAAACGGGTTATTATACTGGATGCGGATTTCGGCCTTGCCAATATTGAGATTATGTTCGGGGCTGTTCCCAAGCACAATCTGTGTGATTTGATCTATCAGGGAAAGCGCATTACGGACATTATTACCTGGGGACCCATGGAGGTGGGCTTTATATCCGGGGGAAGCGGTATTGCGGGTATGTCTAATCTGAACCGTGAATATCTGAATTATATCATTCAGAATCTGGCTCAATTGGATACAATTGCTGATATCATAATTGTAGATACGGGGGCGGGGATATCCGATGCGGTATTGGAATTTCTGGTGGCAAGCGGGGAGATCCTTCTAGTGACCACGCCGGAACCCACATCAATCACGGATTCTTATTCCCTGCTGAAAGCACTGTATCGCCATCAGAGATTTGACGCTGAGGCCACGAAGGTGAAACTGATTGCCAACAGAGTGTCAAAAGAGTCAGAGGGGAAAATTCTTTATGATAAGTTAAATGCAGTGGTTGAACGCTATCTTAAGGTGCCTATCCTGTATCTGGGATGCGTGCCGGAGGACTCGCAGCTGTCACGTTCCGTAATGCAGCAGACTCCGGTTTCCCTGCATAATCCTGGCGCAAAGTCCACGCTTGCCTATGAGCGCATTGCGGGGAGGCTCCTGGACAGAGAGGAAGAGGAACGTCAGCCCAAAAGGGGAATGGCAGCGTTTTTCTCTCATATCATTGCAGGTAAAAGATAGAAACATGCAAGGCGAAAGACGGCCTGATGATAAAATGAAAAAGGGTGGTGGTTGTTATGTTTTCCAAATTTATTTCCGTAGGGGATAAAATTGAATTACAGGCTGTGGCTCGTGAGAATGACGAACAGCCCGGAATTGCGGGAAAGGTCTATAACAGTACGGTATATGATATTCAGTCCGAGGATACCATTGAAATTACAATGCCGATAGAGAAGACCAAGTTGATCCTGCTTCCTGTGGACAGTGAATTCGACATGGTATTTTACGGCGCAAGCGGGCTGTTTCAATGCCTTGCCAGGATTATTGACCGGTACAAAAGCAATAATACGTATCTTCTGCTGATGGAGATGACCAGCAATCTGCGCAAATATCAGCGGCGGGAATTCTACCGTCTGGGATGCGCACTGGAGATGAGTACACGCAATCTGCAGAAGGAAGAAGTGCTGACCATTGAGAGCAGGATGCCTTATACGCTGGCCAAGGGACTTCCTCTGAAGCAGTGCGTTATTGTGGATATCAGCGGAGGTGGGCTGCGTTTTCTGTCCACGCACCATTACGAGCCGGACAGTTTGATTTATTGCGCGTTCCATCTGATGAATAACGGGGAACACAAGAAGTATGAAGTTATCAGCAGGGTGATAAGCTCCATAGAGCTGGCGAACCGGAAGGGGACTTTTGAGCAGCGCGTACAGTTTTATGATTTGGACCCGACTGTCAGGGAGGAGATTATCAAGTATATCTTCGAAGAAGAAAGGCGCAACAGGCTGAAAAAGAAGTATGCGTCCGATTGAGTGCGGATGGGTAAGATGATGTAAGGAGAGCAACATATGAGTGATGCGATGTTAGAACAGGTTTCGGAAAATTACTATGATGTACTGAAGGAAATCGGAAACATCGGTGCAGGAAATGCCATGACGGCTCTGTCCCAGATGCTGCAGTGTAAGGTGGATATGAAGGTTCCGCAGGTCCGGCTTTTGGAGTTCAGCGAGGTGGGAGAGCTGATGGGCGGAGAAGAGCAGATTATGGCCGGTGTGTACCTGGGTGTGGAAGGGGATATCACGGGGAGCATGATGTTTATGGTGGAGGAACACAGCGCCAGACATCTGATACAGAAGATTACAATGGGAATGCTGCCGGAAGGCGGTGAATTTGAGGAGATGGGGTTGTCGGCGATGCAGGAAGTGGGCAATATCATCACCGGAGCTTATCTGAATTCCCTGTCCCAAATGACCAATCTGACAGTGATTCCTTCTCCTCCGGCAATTACCGTGGATATGGCGGGTGCAATTTTAAGTGTACCCGCAATTCAGTTCGGTATCTTCGGGGATAAAATTTTGCTGATTCAGTCACAATTTTATGATGAGGTTAAGCTGGACGGATTTTTCATATTGATTCCGGATTTGGAGTCTTATGAGAAAATACTTACGGCTTTGGGTGTACCGGTGGACTTTCAATAAAGTGAGCACGGCCTCGCGGAATTAAAACCGTGGAAGGCGGTAGAACGGATAAAAGGATATGGAAATGGATCATGAGTGAAATAATCAAAGTAGGAATAGCAGACCTGAAGACCTGCGTTAGCCCCAACGGCGTGATGACTCTGGGGCTGGGTTCCTGTGTCGGTATTGCAATCAGGGATCCTATGAATAAAGTAGGCGGTCTGGTGCATATCATGTTGCCGGACAGTAAGGCGATAACCACAGGGCAGCATAACATTGCGAAGTTTGCGGATACAGGCATCGAAGAACTGGTGCGCCAGATGGAAAGAATGGGGGCAAGGCGCGTCCGGATGGTAGCGAAGATAGCCGGCGGTGCCACCATGTTTAATTTTCAGGGAAGCGGCAGCGGCGCTTCTGTGACGCAGGTGGGAAACAGGAATGTGGAAGCCACCAAAGCAAAGCTGAATGCGCTGCGGATCCCGGTCCTGGCACAGGACACAGGGGCAAATTACGGCAGAACGGTTATTTTTTACCCGGAAACCGGTGCTTTTCACATTCGTGCCGTGGGAAAGCCCGAGAAGATTATCTGAAGGGGATACATGTATGAACAGGAAGAATTTACCGCTTCTTTTAATGCTGATAGCCGGTGCGGTGACATGTATTATTACATATATTGAGAAATATACCATGGCGGAGAAGCTTGTCGCCCTGTTTGTGGTATTTTTAATCTTTTATGTGCTTGGAAGCGTGTTGAAGTGGACATTGGATTTCTTTGAGCAGCAGAATGAGGCGCGGCTCAGGGAAGAGGGGGAAGTCATCGAAAAGGAGTCGGAAAATTCAGAGGATGCAGGTCAGGAAAGCGGGCAGGAGTAAATAATTCTTGACAGATTGTATATCGGACAGTTATGATAACATAAAAGGAGGAGCCGGATTTCATGGATGAAGCAGGCAGAAAGAAACTGTTAGAAGTATATGCGAAAATGAAATCACCGGAAATCAGAGAGCAGTTGATTCTGGAATATGCTCCTCTTGTCAAGGTGGTTGCGGGCAGGCTCAGCATGTATCTGGGCTACAATGTGGAATATGAGGATCTGGTCAGTTACGGTATTTTCGGGCTGATAGATGCTATTGATAAGTTTGACTATCTGAAGGATGTAAAATTTGAGACATATGCCAGCCTGCGTATCCGAGGGGCAATTTTGGACCAGATACGCAAGATGGACTGGATTCCCAGGACAATCAGACAAAAGCAGAAAAAAATCGAGGCGGTAATCAAGGAAGTGGAGCAGAGTACCGGGCGCATGGCTACGGATGAGGAAGTTGCCAGAGGCCTGGGGATATCCGATGAGGAGTACCTGGAGTGGCAGTCCCAGATGAAAATCACAGGTCTGGTTTCCCTGAACGAATATATGGAGCAGGGAAGTGATATATCTCAGGATTACAGAAGACATACGACTTCCCATTTTGAGGCGCCCGAAGAGCGGATAGAGAAGGAAGAACTGGCAAAGGTGCTGGGGGAGGCACTGCAGCTTTTGACGGAAAAGGAGCAGAAGGTAATCACGCTTTACTATTACGAAGAGCTTACGTTAAAGGAAATCAGCAATATCCTTGAGGTTTCCGAATCCAGAATATCACAGCTGCACACCAGGGCATTGAAAAAGATGAAAGTAAAAATGGGGAACTACATGGGGATTCTTTCAAATAATTAGCATTGGGGGATTAAACTATGAAGAATGGTTACTTTCGATTGGTAAATGATTTTAAGGGTTACGGAATCGCCTTATATCCGCCGGAAGAGTTCGGGGAAGATATCAGGACCGATGAAGTCTGGAAATATCTGGACGATTTGAAGATTACGTATGATAAAAAGCGGATAGAGGCACAGATTCACTTTGGCGAGACGGGAATCTGTCATTTGGGGGATGAGGACTGCCCGGTTTGTCAGGAGACTTATATGCTGGATGTCAGTGAGGACGGCATGATGGCTACGGTTCGCTTTATTCCGGCTTCTGAAGGAGGAAAGCGGCTGACGCTGAGAGATTTTATGGATGACATCAAGCGGCGGAACATTGTCTATGGCATACAGGAAGGCGCTCTGAAGGAGCATTTTGAGACAGAAGGCGTTTACTGCACGGACATTTTGATAGCCCGGGGCAAGAAGTCTGTCCAGGGCAAGGATGCCGTAATCGAATATTCTTTTAATGTGAACCAGCATAAAAGGCCTGCGCACAGAGACGACGGGCGTGTGGATTACTTTAATCTGACTACCATTAACCAGTGCCGTAAGGGGCAGGTGCTTGCGCGCATCATACCGGAACAGCCGGGGGAAGCAGGTTCGGATGTATACGGGAAGGTGATAAAAGCAAAAGAAGTCAAACGTGAAACCCTGAAGTTCGGCAAAAATATCGAACTGTCGGCGGATAAGCTGTCCATTACTTCCCAGGTGGACGGACATGTGGCGCTTCTGGATAAGAAAGTAGTGGTGTCCAGTGTATACCAGGTGAAAGGGGTAAACGTCTCTACAGGCAATATCAGCTATGACGGAAGTGTCGAAATTGCGGGAAATGTGGATGAAAACTTTGAGGTAAAAGCCGGTGGAAATGTAGTGGTAAACGGCCTGGTGGAAGGAGCTACCATCATTGCCGGAGGCAATATTATTATTGCAAAGGGCATGAACGGCATGGGAAAGGGCTATCTGAGAGCCAGAGGCGACATCATTGTAAAGTTCCTGGAGAATGCGCGGATTGTGTCGGGAGGATTTGTGGAGACGGAAGCGATCCTGCATTGTACGGTGTCTTCAGGCAGTGACGTGAAGGTGGACGGAAGAAGGGGAATTATACTTGGCGGCCGGGTACAGGCGGCGAATGCGATTATTGCCAAGACAGTGGGAGCCAGCATGAGTACCGCCACGACGTTGGAAGTGGGCGTGGAACCGCTTCTGATTTCCCAGCTGGAGCATGTTACGGCTGCGGTGGAAGAGAGGCAGAAGACGCTGAATGCGGCAGAAGTGATATTTAATAATTTCAAGGAGAAGCAGAGGAAAGGAATTCAGTACAATGAAAGCCAGATGCGGTATATGCGGAGTGTGGCTTCGTTGATCGATGAGAAAAAGACGGAACTGGAGAGGCTGAATACTCGTATGCAGGCCCTGCAGGAGATGATGGAGAGTCGTGAAGACGCAAGGGTAGTCATTAATGAACAGATTTATCCCAATACGACTATCGTGATAGGCGGTGCCACCAGGCTGCTCCAGGACAACTACCGTTACTGCAAATTTATCAGGGAAGACGGAGAAGTGCGGATGGTACCAATGTAACAGTACATTGTTTCTTTTACGGGAGCGTTTTGTGCGGCAGGGATAGTAAGAGAAACAGCAGAGCGTGTTTGAAAAGTGCTTTCTGGCGGATGTGCGTCATACTGTGTGGTAGAAGCCAAATTGTGAGGGGGCGTAGAGGGTTGTGCTGACTGAATGGAACCAAATATACCGCAAATGCGGGAACACGGTTTTCAGCAGCAGATGGCAGAAATGAATTTTCAAACACGCGCCAGGGGAAAGAAGGTGTATTTATGGCGTTTGGCGCAATTGAACTGACAACGATTTCCAGGGCACAGGATTACACTACAATCAAGCATAATGAAGACAATAAAGTAGTAGTGGATCAGGCTAATTTCAGCGATCAGGTCCAGAAAGCGGTGGAGCAGAACATAAGGGAAGTACACACCAGCGATAATGCCCAGTGGCGTGAGAGCAGGCCCGATGCGAAAGAGAAAGGCAATGGGAAGTACAGCGGTGACGGCGGGCGCAATCGGAAGAAAAAAGCGGTCCATGAACGGGTGGTAGTGAAGAATCAGGGCGGTTTTGATATGAAAATATAATTCTGCGAAAGGTTATGCCGCAGAAGAATGGGTGAAAAATGGAGATGATGGAAATCATCCTGCTGGTTGCGGGAGGGCTTATTTTTATATTGAGTTTTTTTATCCCGGACAAAAAAGGGGCGGCAGGCAGCTTGGGACATTCTGCGGAGAATGAGGTCAAAGAACTGGTCAGCCGGGAAATGGAATCGCTGCGAAGCCATATGGACGAGGTTGTGGAGGAGGCGGTTACGTATGCCATGGAGAAGACAGAGCGTTCCCTGGAACGCCTGACAAATGAAAAAATCATGGCGGTTAACGAGTATTCCGACACGGTGCTGACAGAAATTCATAAGAACCATGAAGAGGCGGTTTTTCTTTATGACATGCTCAATAATAAGCATACCAGTCTGAAGAACACGGCATCCGAAATCAATGCCGCCGTCAGGGAGGCAGAAGGGGCAATGCTTTCTTTGGAGCAGATGTTAGCGGAAAGATCCGATACAGTAAAAGGCATTGGCGAAGCGCCCTCATGGAATCTTCCGGAAGCCGCGTATGATGGACAGGCGGCAGAGCAGGAGTCGATAGAATATGCCGGGCCGGAACAGGACGAATGGTCCGAAGACGGTTCCCAGGAATATAATAATAACGAAAAAATATTGAGGCTTTACAAACAGGGCAAGTCAGCATTGATGATTGCAAAAGAACTTGAGCTGGGAATAGGTGAGGTAAGCCTTGTAATTGATTTGTTTCGAAAGCAGGCATGATAAATGTTTTTGGAAAATGACGAATCAGGGGAACAGAAAGTTTCAGGGAAATGAGGAACCGGAAACAGAAAGCTTTGGGAGATAAGAAACCGGAAACAGAAGTTTTGGGGAGATAAGAAACCGGAAACAGAAGTTTTTGGGGAAATGAGAAACCGGAAACAGAAATTTTAAGGGAAACTGAGGAGCTAAATGAAACAGATGTTTTTTGAGAAATGGGGAACTAAGTGAGACTGAAATATCAAATGCGGGGGCTGGGGGTAGGAATTATCGTCACAGCCCTCTTGATGGGAGTGGCTACGGGGAAAGGCATACCGCTGAGTGATGCGGAGATTAAGGCAAAAGCCTTGGAGCTGGGAATGGTGGAGAGTGATTCTATCAGGCTGACGGATTTGACAAATGTATCATCGGCACTGGAAGAAGGCGGAGAAGAATCTGGGGCAGAAGGCATGGATGAAGCGGATAATGAGGCAAATGGTCAAGGTAGTGAAGAGAACGGTTCAACATCGGACGCGAACGGAGCAGGTTCGAATGGTTCAGAGACGGGCAGCAATGACGGAGCAGTGAATGGTTCAGAGACGGGCGGCAACGACGGAGCAGGTTCAAATGGTTCAGAGTCGGGCGGCAACGGCGGAGCAGTGAATGGTTCAGAGACGGACGGCAACGGCGGAGCAAGTAACGGTTCTGGAGCAGGAATATCAGACGGTGCTTCGGAATCTGATTTCCTGTCAGGGCAGGCAGCATCGAATGCGGACGGAATTGACGGTTCCGACATCAACGGAGCGGAGAGAGATTATTCTGACGAAGCCACGGTTACGGTGGTGATTGAATTCGGTGTGACATCTTCTCATGTCAGCCAGATGCTGGAGGAAGCAGGATTGGTGGAGGATGCTGCCGCGTTTGACAGCTATTTATGCAGCAATGGATATTCCAGAAATATTACTGCCGGTACCTATGAGATTGTACCAGGTACCAGTGAAGAGGAAATTGTTAAAATGATTACGAAAACCAGATAAATCATGAAATTTTCAGAGCTGCTTCATGAATGAAGAAACAATGAAAAGAACATTGGTTAAAGCCAGTTTAGGATTTGTACACATATAATCCCCAAACTGGTTTTTCTTGATAAGTAGTGTCTGCTTTTTAAGTCTATAAACCATCAGCTCTGACGATTAAAAAAATTTACAATAAAAACCTCCCATTTTTCAAGGAAATGCGAGATAATAGAATCACCACCAAAACTATTTTTTCGCAAGCCCAAGAAAGAAAGGAGGTCTTCATCAAGAAAACGAAAGAAAAAATCACCAGAGCAGAAGCGAGGAAACACCTGGCACAGTTTCATCTTTCGTGTGAGCTGTTAAAGGTGTTCAAACGTTTTTTCCCCGACCTGCTGTCCCTGCTGAAGCAGATCCGGGATCCGCGTGACCAGAGGTATATCACTTACCAGTGCCAAGTCCTGCTGATGACAAGGATCCTTTCCTCTATATTTTACATCAGCAGCATGAGAAAAACAAGTGAGGAATTCAATTCTGAAATAATAATAGAAAACATAGGGTACCTGAGCTGCCATACTGGGAGACCATCAACGATTACCTGAAGGGAGTCGACCCGGATGAACTCCAGGATACAGTATGCAGGCTTGTAAAAAAGCTGATACGCAGCAGGGCATTTGAAAGGGCAAGGCTGCGCGGCTGCTGCTGGCAGGTCATCATAGACGGGACGCAGCTGTACAGCAGCCGTGAGAAGCCGGACGGGAAATGCCTGCACCGTATCCACAACAGAGGGACGGAGGCGGAATATACAGAATACTATTATTATGTGCTGGAAGCAAAAATAATGCTGCACCCGGATATCTATGTGAGCATCATGACAGAATTCGCGGAGAAACAGGAAGAGGCGGAGAAACAGGACTGTGAGCTGAAAGCCTTCTACAGGCTGCTGAAAAAACTGAGGGACAGATTTCCGGAGCTGCCGGTATGCATCTGCGGGGACAGCCTGTATGCCTGTGGCCGTTTCTTCACGGAATGCGGGAACGCAGGCTGCAGTTACCTGCTGCGTTTCAAAGAGGGAAGGATACCCGCTGTTTATGGGGAATACAGGAAACTAAAGGACCTGGAAAGGAACTACCAGGAGGAATACCTGGTACCGGGAAAGAAAAAAGGGCAGGGCAAAAAGGAATGGGAAGAAAAAAAGGTGTGGCATGACTATGTGACAGGGATTGCGTATGAAGGGCATCAGGTCAATTTCATAGAGAGAGGGGAAAGCGGGGAGGGAAAATACCCGTTCTATTTCCTGACGGACCTGCCGGTAACGAAAAGGAATGTAAAAGAGCTGGCGGAAGCCGGGAGAAGAAGGTGGGCGATCGAGAATGAAGGGTCCAATACCCAGAAAAGACATGGATACAACCTGGAACACCGGTTCAGCCACAACTACCAGGCGTGGAAGAACCATTATTACCTGATACAGATAGGCCACATGATCTCCCAGATCATAGAGGTGTGGGAGAAATTATGGGAAAAAGTGAAGCAGAGCAGGGAACAGAAGCACAGGAGGCTGCTGGAAGCCTGGAAGCAGGAGCGGCTGAAAGAATGCATGGCAAAAGAGAAGTTTCAGATTAGGTTTGAATGGTGAGGGCTGAAAGGAGGTGAGGAGAGGAATAAAAGCGACAACAGAACAGCGGAATATGCGGACAGGCTGGGAAACTATTGCATTTTTTAAAAAGGGAGCGAAGGACGACTGAAAAAAGAATAGAAATTCTGGCTTAGATAACTATAAAAAAGTTTACTCGTCAGAGCTGGAAATTATTTATACCTCTTGCAAAGCAGAGGGTATCATGCTATAATAAAAAATGGTGCAAGTAAAACTTTCACCGAGCGCTTGATATAAGAAGACACGTATGCCGATTCGGTGATGGTGCCGGGAATTTTTTAACGTTCTGAACGGTTTGGGAACGGGAGTTTTCCGTTTTCAACAGAAGACAGGAAGTGAAGATTACTGGTAGTCATCGGAGTCCGCCGGATTTTAACGCGAGTCCGGTTGGTGCATCGAGGGTTGCACTGACGGTTATACGGAAGAAATTAACCAAACGGAGGTAGAAAAAATGAGCGTTATTTCTATGAAACAGCTGTTGGAAGCAGGCGTCCATTTCGGACATCAGACCAGAAGATGGAACCCCAAAATGGCTCCTTACATTTTTACCGAGAGAAACGGTATCCACATTATTGATCTGCAGAAGTCTGTGGGCAAGGTGGACGAGGCTTACAGGGCGGTCTCTGAGATTGCGGCACAGGGCGGTACCATTCTCTTTGTGGGAACTAAGAAGCAGGCACAGGATGCCGTGAAGACCGAAGCGGAGCGTTGCGGCATGTATTATGTGAACGAGAGATGGCTGGGTGGTATGCTTACCAATTTTAAGACGATTCAGTCTCGTATCGGCAGACTTCATGCGATTGAGAAGATGTCTGAAGACGGAACATTTGATGTTCTTCCTAAGAAGGAAGTTATCAAACTGAAGAAAGAGTGGGAGAAGCTGGAAAAGAACCTGGGGGGTATCAGGAATATGAGCAGAGTTCCCGATGCAATTTTTGTAGTAGATCCCAAGAAAGAGAGAATTTGCGTGCAGGAGGCGCATGCACTTGGCATTACTCTGATCGGTATCGGCGATACCAACTGTGATCCGGAGGAACTTGATTATATCATTCCGGGTAACGATGATGCAATCCGTGCAGTAAAACTGATTGTCTCTAAGATGGCAGATGCTGTAATTGAGGCAAATCAGGGTGAAGCCGTTTATACGGAGGCAGATGTGGCGGCGGAGAGTGCAGCGGCGGAAGATATTGAAGAAGTAGCAGAGAAGGAAAATGCATAAGTAACAGCAGATGTGAGTTTTTTCATATATTTAATAAGAGTTAGGAGGATAAAGTAAATGGCAGCAATTACAGCGGCTATGGTTAAGGAACTGCGTGAACAGACCGGCGCCGGTATGACAGATTGTAAGAAGGCTCTGAGTGAGACCGATGGAAATATGGAAGAGGCTGTGGAGATCCTGCGCAAAAAGGGACAGGCTAAGGCAGTGAAGAAGGAGAGCAGAATTGCGGCAGAGGGGATCTGTTGCATTGCTTCCGATGGAGATACAAAGGCGGCAGTGGTAGAAGTAAATTCCGAAACTGACTTTGTGGCAAAGAATGAGACTTTCCAGGAGTTCGTGAAGGCTGTTGCAGAACAGGCTGTTTGCTCTTCTGCGGACAATGTGGATGCATTGTTGGAAGAGGCATGGAGTGAGGATGCTTCCAAGACGGTAAAGGAAGCATTGGTTGATAAGATTGCAGTAATCGGTGAAAAGCTGAACATCAGAAGATTCGAGCGTGTGGAAGCTTCCGAGGGTTGTGTTGCCACTTATGTACATGGCGGTGGAAGAATCGGCGTCATAGTGGAAGCAAAAACCAGTGTAGTAAATGACAGTGTAAAGGAAGCGCTGACAAACTTAGCAATGCAGGTTGCTGCGTTGAATCCCAAATATGTGGCAACAGGCGATGTATCCGAGGAATATAAGGCACACGAAAAGGAGATTATTGCTGCCCAGATTGAGCAGGATCCGAAGATGGCGGGCAAGCCTGAGAAAGTCATCGAGGGTGCTATTAACGGCCGTCTGAATAAGGAACTGAAGGAAGTATGCTTGTTAGAGCAGGTATATGTGAAGGCTGAGGACGGGAAGCAGACCGTTGCGCAGTATGTTGCGCAGGTAGCGAAAGAGAACAATGCCGAACTGAGCATCAGCAGGTTCGTCCGTTTTGAGACCGGTGAAGGCCTGGAGAAGAAGAACGAGGACTTTGCTGCTGAGGTGGCTGCGCAGATGGGAATGTAATTCCAATTTCATAAGATTAAGCAGAACGCTGGAAACCCGCATGGTTCCAGCGTTTTTGGCGTTTCTGGGGTGTCATTTTGGGATGATGGAAATCGAGAGAATTTTGCGGAAAAGTTGGTAAAAAACTGGTACGGGAATTGGTAAAATCTTTTACCAACTTTTAAGGGGCGAAGTTTGCGTGGTTTTTATAGTGTGGGGAAGGATGGATTTTTTACCAAGAAGCAATGGGAAAAGATGAAAAGGAGGATGTGTATGCAACTGGTTGAGATGATAGTTGTGATGGGAAAGGAGCAAATGATTCAGCTGCCAGAGGAGGAAGTAAAGGTGATGGGGCTTAAGGAAGGGGATGAGCTGTGTCTGTCTTATCTGGTGGATGATCGGATGGCGGGGAAGGTGAATGGGGCGGGGGAGTTTTTGGTGGAGAAGAGAGGGGAGTTGTTGTAACAGCTTTAGGAGAATTTATCCAATCTATTTGGAGGAAAGGAAACTAATGCTGTATAGATTATTATAACTGATATGTTGGACTAATATGGAGCAAGGTTTTGAAAGTGTATTGTGTGCATAGCGTTTGAGAATAGCAGAAAATAGGAATTGTATACACAAACAGAAAGAAAAATGTGTATGGTGTTGATAAGAAAGAGGATTGGAAGAAGCGTCTTGAGATAAGGCGAAATTCTAATTCTTTTTTTATTTCAATAAAGGGGCAGGTATTGATGGACTATATAGCAATGGTAGAAAAAGCAAGAGAGGAACTGCTGCAGGAAGTGAACCAGAGATGTGATGATCTGATCCGGAGGTATCAGGAGGAAGAGCAGGGGATCTCTCCAAAGATTGAAGTCCGGGAACGTACATTGGCATGGAGTTCTCCAGCTACATTGAAAGGAAAGTATCCTGTTGCCCTGACATTTGCATCCGGTGAGGTTGTGCTGACACCTACATGGAAGAAGGTAGTCCAGACTATCCTGAAACATTGTAACGAGCAGCCGGATATGCATGAAAGGCTCATGCAGCTAAGGGGCAAGGTGTTCGGAAGACAACGGATCATACTTGGAAAAGTCCCGGAGGAGATGGATGTACCACTCCAGATCGATAAAGACTTATACTTTGAAGCGAAATTCGATACGGAAGCACTGCTGACAATGATGGAAAGAAAAGTATTGGAGCCGGTCGGCTACGATTTTTCCGGGATCCGGATCCAGTACATGGAAAGGAAAAGGGTGATGCCAGAAATACAGGATACAACGCAGCTTGAAAATAGGGAAGGTATGCCGGAAGGAATACAGATGCGGTGAGAAGATGCAGATGGAAACAGGGAGGGCATGGAAGAGTGTGGGAACCAGTGAAGAAAAAATCCTGAGAAAAAACAGGATTGTAGTAGAAAAAGATGGGGTACAGATTTCTCTGCCCATGAGCGATGCAGAGATGATGCGGTTAAAAAAGCCTGAATACTGCGACCTGTTTCTGCCCATGTACACGGCCAGGTGCCTGGTTGCTGAGGCTGGAACAGCAGATCTGAGGGGGAAGCTCCCGGAAGGTGTATGGGTTCAGGAAATGAATCTGTTGGCTTATATGCTGCAACAGTTTAAACCGCAGCAAATGGAGTGTTTTCAAAAGAAGATTTCTGCAGCATCAAAGATGCATCCGGGTAAAATGCTGAATCTTGCACTTGCCATCTGTCCGGAAGCGGCAGGGGTTGAAAAGGACAGCGGTTTCTGCCCTCAGTATACAGGAGAAAATCTGTTTGATCTTATGGAATATAAGCGTTTTCAGGACTGGAAGAGGGAATATGTTTCTTTTCAAATTGCAAAATTTTATTTTCCCGTAACCGTAATGCAGACTTCCGATCCCTGCTTCGATCCGGTAGAGCTGACAGCAGCAGAAGCGGCAGCCTATCAGCGGCAGATATCTGAGATGATTGCGAGGAATCTACAGCCGGACAGCAGCTGGTCGGACTGGGAAGGTTATGACAGACTCTATGAACTGGCACCTTATAAGGAACACAGCCTTTTATATGAACGTCCGGATGTGGAGGTTTGGAACGGGGAGCTTTGGGGTGTTATTGTTGCCGGAGCTGGACGGCTGCTTACAGAAAAAGATATTGAAGTGTTAAAAAAGCATTTCGATGGAGGCATATGGGATGGATGGGGAGAACATTCCATGGAGGTTCCGAGTCCCAAAGGGTGCCTGCAGCTCTTTCTGTCCGATTGTACGGAGGTTCGGCAGCAGGCAAAGGGGGAACTGGCATTCACAGAGAAGGAAATGTTTTTATGCCAGTCTCCCTATTTCAGATCCCGTATACAAATGATAACCGGATGGAAGCCGGATTTTCGCAGGGACAGGGAATACGGAAAGAGGCATCCGGTCTGGCTGGAACTTTCCTGTAACCGGAGAAGCGTAAGGATTCCGCTTCCAGCAGAGCGCGACCAGGTGGCAGAAGAGTTGAAGAGAATCCAGGCAAATCCGGAACAGAGGCTGTATATTAGGATAAAGGCACCAGATCTCTTCCCGATCCATGATCTCAGGCTTTCCGCCATGGATCTTCCCGCGTTGAACCAGATAGCAGAACAGGTTCAGAGGATGGGATCAGAAAAAGCCGGGAGATTTCACGAAATCCTTCTGGATAAAAACTGGAGAGGCCCAAATCGAGTGGAGAAGATCCGGGAAATCCTGGAAAGATTTCCGAAAGAAGAGAAAGAACATAAAATGGAACCAATGAAGGTGGATATGAGGCAGATATGAGGCAGATATGAGAGCAAAAGTCCAGCTAAGAAATGTCAATAGGTAAAACGAAAAATGTTTAAAAAGTTTTTTTCAAGCAGTTAATGTAAAAAAGGGTAACTTTAATAGGCCCATTGCTATGGGATTTTTAAGATTTGATTCAAGCCCCATCAGGCAGCGGTGTTTACAGATCCTGGGTGTTCTGCTGCATAACGTTTACAGTGTTCTTCCGGTGTAATGAGCTCGAAAGGTTTATTATCCCGGAGCATGGCAAAAATGATGTTGCAGATTTTGTGCATAACGGCCCCAACAGCAACAATCTTTTTCTTGCCGCCGCATTTGCGGATGTAATAATCGTATATGACCGGATTTACAGGCGTCTTTGTTGCTTTATCCACTTTCAGGTTGTTTATGGCGATCATATGCAGGATACGCCTGGCAAGGCTGGAGCCACGCTTTGACATATGGACCCTGTCTCCATGGAACTTGCCGGAATCATTTACACCCGGATCTAATCCGAAGTAGGCATAGAGTTTCTCTGGTGAGGAAAACAGGTCAAAGGAACCCATTTCTGCGATCAGGACAACAGCGCTGAGGAAGCCGATGCCCTGGAGGGACTGGAGAAGACAGATACGGTCATAAACCGGATCGCCCTGCAGATTATCCACAGTCTTATGCAGTTCTTCCAGTATGCTGTCCAGATGCGCCTGATATTCCCGGTAGGTCTTTATGTACAGCTTGATCCGGAGGGCGTTGCTTGGAAGGGCACGCCCAAAAACAGTAGCATCCTTTGTGGCGACGCATATGGCATCATATTTGGAAAGGGCGTATTTTTCACCAAAACGTGCTGTCTGCCGGATGCTTTCCACAAGCTCGTCCCTTGGGGCGGAAAGCATGTCCGCCGCAAGCGGATAAGCTTCCAGGAGCTTTAAGGATGTCTGTGTCGTGACCTTGCTGAATACATCCAGGTATGCGGGGAAGGACATTTTGAGTTCCGCATGAAGCTTCAGCGCGACGGCGGACTGCAGATCCTTGAAATAATAGTAGTCACGCACGAGATTGCGCAGGTCAATGATTATGTCATCCGGGACAATGGAAGTCTTAAGGGAGGCATCCAGGCCGACTTTAGCAGCTTTTTTTGAATCAAATTTATCATTATGCAGTTTCCTAACGTTCATATTTGTGCTATTCTTAGTAATGATAGGATTAATGACGGAGCAGTCAAAACCCTTA
>OFFK01000113.1_pt1 | contig 62623 bp, 57 predicted proteins | sample 1521361 | NCBI WGS metagenome assembly OFFK01 (sample SAMEA3504096, study PRJEB24116) | mouse gut metagenome | biome: mouse gut; feature: mouse-associated habitat; material: faeces | place: Denmark | collected 2011 | reverse complement strand
GGGAGAAAAACATGACAGATAAGGTTATTGAAAACAACCAGGTGGCGATCATGGGTGAGATCATGAGTGATTTTACTTTCAGCCATGAGATTTTTGGAGAGGGATTTTATATGGTAGATATCAGTGTGAACCGTCTCAGCGATTCTACGGATATTATTCCCGTAATGGTGTCGGAGCGGCTTTTGGATGTCACCGACGATTATAAGGGGATGAAGATCAGCATTGTCGGCCAGTTCCGCTCCTACAACAGACACGAAGAGAGAAAGAACAGGCTGGTATTGTCTGTATTTGCCAGAGAGATCGAATTTGTGGACGAGATCAGCGAGAGTGCCAGGACGAATCAGATCTTTTTGGATGGTTATATCTGTAAAGCGCCGATCTATCGCAAGACACCTTTGGGGAGGGAGATAGCGGATCTGCTTCTTGCGGTGAACAGGCCCTATGGTAAATCGGACTACATACCCTGTATCTGCTGGGGAAGAAATGCCAGATTTGCAAGCAATTTCGAAGTGGGCAGCCGCTGTGCGATCTGGGGAAGGATCCAGAGCAGAGAATATATGAAAAAGTTATCTGAGGATCAGCTTGAGAGAAGAGTGGCCTATGAAGTGTCGGTCAGCAAGCTGGAGCTGGTAGAGGAGGAAGACTGAAGCGCTGCGATGTGCCAGTGTCTGTTTTGGAAGAATTGAACAATAAGTTGCATGAATGGGTGTATTGTGTTATGATAATTAAATAAATTGCTGGTAGAAGTAATCTGAGATGTGTAGTTCTGATTGCCGGTTGCTTCTACGGTAAACTTACATCATGCTCAGCCTGCCGTCGGGCGGGCCGCATGGCCATACATGCTGTGAAAGTCGAAGACTTTCATAGTAAACTTACATCATGCGCAACCTGCCGCCTGGCGGGCCGCATGGCCATCCATGCTGTGAAAGTCGAAGACTTTCATAGTAAATAAGGTGTCTGCGACAATCAAAACGGCGGAGGGTTTAGTGTAAAAATCCATATGCGGAAGATTTTTCACACGCAGATTTGTGCCTGCGCCCAAATTCGTAGACTGAGCAGGAATGGGGGTTTTAGATGGAAGTGATTCTTGCAGAACACGCCGGTTTTTGTTTCGGTGTTAAGAGAGCTGTGGAGCAGGTTTATGAGCAGGCCGCCACAGGAAAACCGATCTATACTTACGGGCCGATCATTCACAATGAAGAAGTGGTAAAGGATCTGGAGTATAAGGGCGTGCGGGTCATAGAGGATGAGCAGGCGCTTCATGAGATCCGGACGGGAACCGTAGTGATCCGTTCCCATGGCGTATCGAAACGGATCTGTGAGGAAATAGAGACGTGCGGCCTGGAATGTGTGGACGCCACGTGTCCTTTTGTGAAACGGATCCACAATATTGTCGAAAAGGAAAGCACGGCAGGGAAACAGGTGGTTATCATCGGCAACGCCGGACACCCGGAAGTGGACGGTATTATGGGGTGGTGCAAGACGCCTGCCGTGGTGATCGGATCGCCTGAGGAAGCGGAGAAATTTGCCTGTGAATCGGGCAAAGAGCTGTGTGTAGTTTCGCAAACGACATTTAACTACAATAAATTTCAAGATGTGGTTGAAATTTTTATGAAAAAAGGTTACAATGGTAGTGTTGTGAATACTATATGTAACGCTACAGAAGTGCGACAGACGGAGGCCAGAGAGATAGCCGCTCAGGTTGACGTTATGATAGTAATAGGTGGTAATCATAGTTCTAATACGCAGAAGCTATATGAGATCTGTATGCAGGAATGTGCGAACACGTATTTTATACAGACACTTAACGACTTGCATTTGGATTTACCTGAATCTGTCCGACTGGTGGGTATTACAGCAGGGGCATCAACCCCAAACAATATTATCGAGGAGGTTCAAAATTATGTCAGAGTTAACTTTTGAACAAATGTTAGAAGAGTCTTTAAAGACAATACACACAGGAGAGGTTGTTGAAGGTGTCGTTATTGACGTGAAACCCGAAGAGATCATTCTCAACATCGGATATAAATCAGATGGTGTCCTTACTCGTAATGAATATACGAATGAACCGAATGTGGATTTAACAACCGTTGCAAAGCCTGGCGATACCATGGAAGTGAAAGTGCTTAAAGTCAACGACGGTGAGGGACAAGTTCTTCTCACATATAAACGTCTTGCTGCTGACAGAGGTAATAAGAGAATCGAAGAAGCATATAATAACAGAGAAGTATTGAAGGCAAAAGTGGCGCAGGTACTTGACGGTGGTTTAAGTGTTGTAGTGGAAGAAGTAAGGATCTTTATTCCGGCAAGTCTTGTTTCTGACACGTATGAGAAGGATCTGAACAAGTATGCCGGTCAGGAAATCGAGTTTGTGATCAGCGAGTACAATCCTAAGAGAAGAAGATATATCGGTGACAGAAAGCAGCTTATCCTGGAAGAGAAGGCAGAGATGCAGAAGAAGCTGTTTGAGACGATCAAACCGGGCGATACGGTCGAAGGTACTGTAAAGAATGTGACGGACTTCGGTGCATTTATTGATCTTGGCGGCTGTGACGGACTGCTTCATATTTCCGAGATGTCATGGGGCAGAGTGGAGAATCCGAAGAAGGTCTTCAAGGTTGGCGAAGTTTTGAAGGTGCTGATCAAGGATATTTCCGGAACCAAAGTTGCGCTTAGTTTGAAATTCGAAGATGCGAATCCCTGGAAGGGAGCTGCGGATAAATATGCAGTCGGCAATGAAGTGACAGGCCGGGTTGCGCGCATGACAGATTTTGGTGCGTTTATTGAGCTGGAGCCGGGTATCGATGCACTCCTGCATGTATCTCAGATTTCCAAAGAGCATATTGAGAAGCCGTCAGATGTATTGAAGGTTGGCGAGGAAGTAACGGCCAGAGTTGTTGATTTCAATGAGGCAGACAGAAAGATCAGTTTGAGCATTAAGGCGATGCTTACTTCTGCACCGGTAGAAACAAGAGAGGATGCGGATGTTGTTTCTGTAGATATTGATGCGGTGATATCTAATGAGGACGCTGAGGAAGGAACGGAGGAATAGGAATCTGTTTTTTCGCTTAGAGTTAAAGCGCTCGGAATAAATTAACAGAATATAAATGATAGGCGGTACAAGGTTATGACATATGATTACGAATATTTTAAGAAAGCAATCTATGATTTGACCAAGATTGACTTGAATGCTTACAAAGAGAAGCAGATGAAGCGTCGTATTGATACGTTGATCTCAAAGAATAAAGTTGTAGGCTATGACAAATATGTAGCAGCTTTGAAGTCAGATAAGAACATGTTTGAAGAGTTTGTGAATTACCTGACGATCAATGTATCCGAGTTTTATCGCAATGTGGATCAGTGGAGATTACTGGATCAGGAGATCATTCCGGATTTGATCAAACGGTACGGCAATCGGCTTAAGATTTGGAGTGCTGCGTGTTCTACAGGAGATGAGCCGTATTCACTTGTAATGGCACTTTCCAGGCATTTACCGTTGAATCAGATTAAAATATATGCCACGGATCTGGATAAGCAGGTGATCGCCAAGGCGAAAGCCGGGTTGTATTCAGAGAAGAGTATTGCGGGTGTTCCGGCTGACTTGAAGAAGAAATTCTTTACTAAGATCGGACCTTCTTATCAGATATCAGAGGAGGTCAAGGACAGAGTGGAATTCAAAGAGCATAATCTGCTCAAGGATACTTATCAGACGGATTACCATTTGATTGTGTGCCGTAATGTGTTGATTTATTTTACCGAAGAAGCGAAGGATGAAGTTTTCCGTAAGTTCCAGAAGAGCTTGAAGCCGGGAGGATATCTTTTTATCGGAAGCACGGAACAGATTATCAATCACAGAGAAGTCGGATTTGAGAGGAAGAATTCTTTCTTCTATCAGAGACCGGTTTAGGGTGCTTGAAAGAGGGAGAAGAAAATCACTCTCTGCAGGCGGACTGAGCGTTTCAGTCATAGAAGTACATAATAAGATCAGAAGCCTCGCAGGTTAGCGGGGCCTTTTCTGCTGAGATATTGTTTGTTGCGTTTTGGTAAGAAAAGGACTTGACAAGTGTGATGTGATCCGCAATAATGAACATAGTTCATATTGAGGTGATTGAATGAATACAGTAGTGACATCAAAAGAGGATATTTTGAAAACCAGCCGGGAATTGATTAGACGGCAGGGATGGCCTGCGATCAATATCCGTTCTGTTGCGGCGGCCTGTGGGGTGTCAGTGGGATCTATTTACAATTATTTTGATTCTAAAGCAGCGCTGGTGGGTGCCACGGTGGAAAGCGTCTGGGGTGAGATTTTTCATCGTTCGGAGGATGGGGCAGTGTTTCAGGATACGCTGGCTTGTATTACCTGGATGTACGGACAGATGGAATTTGGCAGTAAGAGGTATCCCGGATTTTTTACCCTGCACTCTCTGGGTTTTATGCAGGAAGATAAATCTGATGGAAAACGGAGAATGCAGCAGACCTGGCAGCACATTCTGGATGAGCTGTGCTGCGTCTTAAAGCGTGATACAAGGATTCGGACCGGCGCATTTACGGAACAGTTTACGGCGGAAAGATTTGCAGATGTCGTATTTTCCCTGATGTTGTCTGCGTTGCTGCGACAGGACTATGATCCAGCAGCTGTATTGGAGATTGTCCGCAGAACTCTTTATTAAATTCCGCATCGTGAGATTCCATATTGTGGCGGTAATTTACATTCTATCAGGATCAGTACTGAAGTTGTTTTTTTATCCTCAAAATTGAACTGTGTTCACTAAGGGAGACAGGTTACTGAAAAGGCGGTATCAGCCGCTGTAACAATAAAATAAATTATAAAGGAGGAGATTACTATGCAGGCAATCGTAGAAACCCTGTTTGATGCCGTTTATCTGATTTCTGTTATTGGGATAGGAGTCCTGATGATCCGGGGCAGCAAAGGTGAGCGCCAGTTCTGTTTGTTTGGCTGGATGGCGGTAGTGCTGGGAGTGGGCGACTCGTTCCATCTGGTTCCCCGCGCCTTTGCGCTGTGTACTACCGGTCTGGAGAATTATACCGTTCCCCTGGGCCTTGGAAAGTGGATTACCTCGGTGACGATGACGATTTTTTATGTGCTGCTCTATTATGTCTGGCGGCAGAGGTATAGGATCGACGACCGGGGCGGCCTTACTGCCGCCGTGTATGGTCTGGCCGGTGTGCGGATCGTATTGTGCATGATGCCGCAGAATCAGTGGTTCAGCGACGAAGCGCCGCTTTCCTGGGGCATCTACCGCAATATTCCCTTCGCGCTGCTGGGTATTCTGGTGATCGTGCTGTTTTACCGCAGTGCGAAGGAGCATGAAGACAGAGCATTTGGCTGGATGTGGCTGACTATCGTGTTGAGCTTTGGTTTCTATATTCCGGTAGTGCTGTGGGCTGACATCATTCCCATGATCGGGATGCTGATGATTCCCAAGACCTGTGCTTATGTATGGACAGTGCTTATCGGATATTTGGCTATGAAACAGGAATGTAAATAATAGGAGGATCAAGATTGAAAATTAAAATTTTTCAATCGCGGGATTTGTGTCTGCGCGTTGCCTGCCACAAACTCGTTTCATGCGATGTTTCAACATAGTTGAGACAAAAGGCAGCGCAGAAATGGAGAAAACTATGAAACGCTATATGAATATGGCTCTGCTGTATGCTGTTCTTGCAATGATTGGCGGTGTGTTTTATCGGGAGTTTACCAAATTCAATGGTTTTACCGGCAAAACAACACTTGCTGTTGTACATACCCATTATTTCCTGCTGGGTATGGTGTTTTTCCTGCTGCTGCTTCTGCTGGAAAAGAATTTTTCCTTCACCGGTGCGAAGACCGGGAGAATATTGGTAGTTTATCATATCGGGCTGAACCTGACCGCTGTGATGTTTGTCGTACGGGGTGTCATGCAGGTGATGGTACCTGCGCTCTCTTCCGGCATGAGTGCGGCAATTTCCGGCATGGCAGGGATCGGGCATATCCTGCTGGGTGTCAGTATGGTGATCCTGCTGATACAGATCAGACGCAGTATTTAAGCGATGCAGATAAGATTGGAAGTTCTTTCATTTTATCTCCATACCTGGTCGCTTTTGGCGAGAGGTATTGTCCGGCTTGACTGGTATATGTTATGATGAAGATCAGAATGTACGGACAGTCATTTGAACGCGGCGTGGGCAGGAGCTGCGTGACACTGTTACAGGAAGAACAGCCGGAAAGAAGGTAGATTGAAAATAACACGGATGAGCCGATGTTTCAGTTGGGAGTTTGTGCCGAAGCGTCCCAAACTCTTTAATCGCAGAACGGAATTTGGGTTGCGGCCTGCGTTCTTCAGCAAAACGCTTCGGAATGGAGGATAACATGATTTATGACAAATTAGAAAATGCACAGCGTTATATGGGTATGAGTGGAAACCTGGACCGGGCGCTGCGCTATATGATGGAGACAGATCTGACCGAACTGGAGGATGGCAGGCATGAAGTGGACGGGGATAAGGTTTTCGTGAACATCATGCATGCGGATACGAAGGCGGATAAGAAGGAATATGAATTTCATGAGGCGTATTACGATATTCAGATTGATCTTTCCGGAAGAGAAGATATTCTCTTTGCACAGGAGTTTCAGGAGATCACAAAGCCGTACGGCGGAGACGGAGATATTGGTATGGGAATCTGCGTCTGTGAGATGGTCTGTCATCTGGAGCCGGGGAAATTTGCCATCTGTATGCCCACGGAGCCGCATATGCCGGGGGTGGCGGCAGAGGGCCGGGAGGAGCGGATTCGTAAGGCCGTGATTAAAGTGCGGAAGTGACAGTTTTTGACTGGATTGACGGCTGGTGCCGGGCGTGCCGGCGTGCATGGAAGGCAGTGTGTGAAAGGGAGCGGGATGGCTGGTGGAAGGGTATCCCGCAAGAGTGTTGTCTGTAGAAAGAGAAGAGCGTGAATACAGCGCAGAAATGGAGAATAGTATGAGGGTAGCGGTAGTGGATATTGGGGGTACAAGTATCAAATCCGGTATCTGGGAAGAGGGTCAGATCAGGGAAGTGAAAGAGACGGATACAAATGCCGGACAGGGCGGGGAATACGTAATGCAGACGGTTCTGGAGATTCTCGAGCGCTGTAAAGATTTTCAGGCAGTCGGTATCAGCACGGCCGGGCAGGTGGACGTGGAGAAGGGAGAGATCCTCTTTGCCAATGAGAATATTCCCGGATATACGGGGACGAAGATCAGAGAGCGGATCGAAGGGAAGTTCCATGTGCCGACGGCCGTACAGAATGATGTCAACAGCGCCGCCATCGGAGAGGCTCATTATGGAGCAGGCAAAGGAGCGCCGGATTTTCTGTGCCTGACCTATGGGACCGGTGTGGGTGGAGCCATTGTCATGAACGGAGAAGTGTACACCGGTTCCGGGTACTCGGCGGGAGAATTTGGCGGCATCGTGACGCATCCGGAGCATCGGGATCCCGGGACGGATATTTTCAGCGGATGCTATGAGCGGTATGCATCGACAACGGCTCTTGTGCAGCGTGTCAAGGCCCGCTTTCCGGAATTATGCAACGGGCGTGATATCTTTGCGCGACTGGAATCGCCGCAGGTGCGGGAGCAGATTGATTTGTGGATCGCAGAGATTGTCTATGGGCTGACCACCCTGGTACATATTTTTAATCCGGGGCTTGTGGTTCTAGGCGGCGGGATCATGGAACAGGAGTATGTGATCAGGAACGTGCAGAAACTACTGCAGGAACACATTATGCCCTCATTCAGAAATGTACGCGTGGTACAGGCTGGTTTGGGGAATAAAGCCGGGTTGCTGGGCGCTGCCTGGTCTGCCTGTCGGGAATATGAGAAGAAAATCTAATAAAACAGTAAGTTGTGACGAAAGGGGTATTGCAGGTAAAGCCGGCAATATCCCTTTTGCCATACATGCAGCATGAGAGTATGGCGTATTCATGAACAGCGCAGCAGGTGCATAGTTCTGAGAGACAGTGACTTCTATAGTAGTTTTTATGGTCAAAATAATGAAATCATAAACAGTTTTTTGTATGGATATGACAAAAAACTAATCAAAATCACCAAAAATAAGGGTGAATCATACAAAAACTCTGAAAGAACTTTCTGAAAAACATATCGTATTGAAAACAATTTCCTTGATGATATAATGTGAACTATAGCTGTAAAAAATGGTGACGAGAAAAGAGGCGAGGAGAAGTGGTAGAGAGTAGAGTAGAACAGTTAAAAGGGAAATTGGTTGTATCCTGTCAGGCGCTTCCGCATGAACCGCTGCATTCTTCCTACATTATGGGGAAGATGGCACTGGCGGCCAAAGAGGGCGGGGCAGTCGGAATCCGGGCGAACACCAAAGAGGATATCAAAGAGATTCAGTCACAGGTCGATCTGCCGATCATTGGTATCGTGAAGCGTGATTATGAAGGAAGTGAGGTTTATATCACGCCTACGATGAAAGAAGTTGACGAGCTGATGGAGGTTAGACCGGAGATTATCGCGGTGGATGCCACCGGTGCACTGCGGCCGGGAGAATTGACGCTGGACGCATTTTTTCATCAGATTAAAGAGAAATATCCGGAGCAGCTTTTGATGGCTGACTGCTCTACCATCGAAGAAGCGCTGCATGCGGATGAACTTGGATTTGACTTTATCGGGACGACGATGGTCGGCTATACGGAGCAGAGCCGAAATGACAAGATAGAGACCAATGATTTTGAGATCATCCGGGAGATTGTTGCGAAGGCGAAGCACAGAGTGATTGCGGAAGGGAATATCAATACCCCGCAGAAGGCCAAAAGGGTAGTGGAACTGGGAGTGTTCAGTGTCGTTGTCGGTTCGATCATTACCAGGCCGCAGTTGATTACGAAAGCGTTCGCGGAAGCGCTGGAATAAAAGCGTATTAAAGGATTTGGCATTGGCGGTGTACGAAAGAGACGGCAGTGTGCCGGATCTACAAATTCGAAATTGCAGAATTTGAAATTTGGCTCACAGCTTTCGCAAAAACCCTGCTTCGGAATGGAGGAAAATATGAGAAACCTGGATAAATACAAGGGAATCATTCCCGCATTTTATGCCTGCTATGACGGGGAAGGCAATATCAGCCCGGAGAGAGTGCGGGCGCTGACGGAATACTTTATCAGGAAAGGTGTGAAGGGCATCTATGTTAACGGTTCTTCCGGGGAATGTATCTATCAGAGCGTGGAAGACCGTAAGGTCGTATTGGAAAATGTAATGGAGGCAGCGGCCGGTAAGCTGACGGTGATCGCACATGTAGCCTGCAATAACACGAAGGACAGCAGAGAACTGGCGGCCCATGCGCAGAAGCTTGGGGTGGATGCGATTGCCTGTATCCCGCCGATTTATTTCCATCTGCCGGAATACGCGATCGCGGAATACTGGAATGATATCAGCGATGCCGCGCCGGATACCGATTTTATCATCTACAATATTCCGCAGCTGGCAGGGATTGCTCTGACACAGAGCCTGTTTGCAAAGATGCGTGAGAATCCGAGGGTGATCGGCGTCAAGAATTCGTCCATGCCGGTGCAGGATATCCAGATGTTCAAGCAGGCCGGCGGAGAGGATTACATTATCTTCAACGGACCGGATGAGCAGTTTATCAGCGGCCGTGTGATCGGTGCGGAAGGCGGTATCGGCGGTACATATGGTGTTATGCCGGAACTGTTCCTGAAGATGAATGAACTGGTGGAAGCAGGGGACTTGAAGAAAGCTTGTGAGGTACAGTATCAGGCCAATGAGGTCATCTATAAGATGTGTGCGGCACACGGCAATATGTATGCAGTCATCAAAGAAATCCTGCGGATCAACGAAGGCCTGGACATCGGCGGTGTGCGCAGGCCCCTGACTGATCTGATCAAAGAAGATATGCCGATTGTGGAAGAGGCAGCCAGAATGATCCGTGAGGCAAAGGCCGGGATCTGCTAACAGATCTGCGGAATCAGCTCGGCGAGCTTTTCAGCCAGCAGCCGATGCGCCTCCAGACTTAGATGCATATAGTCATAGGGATACATACCGAGGCCGGGGATCGATGCGGCATCCAGGAAATGGCAGTGCAGCCTGTCGGCGATGTCCTGATAGAGCGGGGAGAGCGCCATGGATTTTTCCATACAGTCTTTTCCCATCTCAGGGCCGATGCTCGTTTCGTAATAGCCTTTCTCAATGGGTGGTGGTGCGATGATCAGAATATTGGGCTGACTTCTCCAGGCGTCCGGTGTATGGATCGCTTTGGTCACGAGTCGCTCCATGCCTTTGGCGATATTGCCGGGCGTAGCGCTGAAACGCTGTTTCACATCGTTGGTGCCGAGCATGATGATCAGAAGATCAAGCGGTTCATGGGTCATCATACAGGGATGAAGAAAGGCGAAGCCGTTTAAGCCTTCGAAAAGGGGATCGTCGAAAGAGGTGGTCCGCCCGCTCAGGCCTTCTTCGCGGACCAGATAACCGGGGCCAAGCAGATCGGCCAGAAGACAGGTCCAGCGTTCTTTTTCGGTAAAGCGCCCCATGTTGGCTGAATTGTAGCCGTGGGTGTTGGAATCGCCGTAACAGACGATGGTCTTGGATACAGAACTCATAAGTGTCCCTCCTTTGGGTTTTTCTATATCATAGCATCAAGTGGGATGAAAGAACAATCATTTGAGCAAAGAGTGACAGAGGATGAACAGTTACATAAAGTCGATCGTTCCGATCATAGAAGCAAGATATGACAGTTTAACGAATGTTGAAAAGAATATAGCAGATTTTTTTATCAATAACAAAGAGGATATGGATTTCTCGGCGCAGAATGTAGCCAGGACGATATTTGTATCCGAAGCATCACTTTCGAGATTTGCGAAGAAGTGCGGATTCCACGGATACCGGGAATTTATCTATCAGTATGAAAAGACTTTCATGAGAAAAGGCGAGGTGACAGCAGACAGTACCAGGCTGGTGCTGAATACCTATCAGGATCTGCTCAGCAAAACATACAGCCTTATGGATGAGACACAGATCGCAAGGGTGGTGCAGTATCTTTTTCAGGCGGAGAGAGTGGTAGCCTGCGGCATCGGGAGTTCCGGGCTTGCGGCAAGCGAGATGGAAAACCGGTTTATGCGGATCGGTGTGGATATTGATTCACTGCAGGATACGGACAGAATGCGGATGCAGGCAGTCTTTTTGAACAAACGAAGTCTGGTGTGCGGCTTTTCGCTGAGCGGAGAGACGCAGGGGGTGCTCTATCTGCTTAAGGAGGCACATAAGAAGGGTGCCAGGACGGTCATCTTTACGGCCAATGACAAGGATATTTATGCGGATTTCTGCAGTGAGGTAGTGCTGCTGGCATCTTTGCAGCATTTAAATCACGGCAATATGATATCGCCGCAGTTTCCGATTCTTGTGATGATTGATATTGTGTATAACTATTATATCCGTCATGAGAGTTATGAAAAGGCTGACATGTATGACGACACGCTGCGGGCGCTGGAGTCCAAAAACGGGCAGACCAGGCATATCGTTTGAGTCTGGATCCGGGAACGGAAAGGAATGATGCCGATGGGGCAGGATATTTTTGATCCGGAGAATCTCTTTTTCCGGATGATCGCAAAGGGTGTGGATCTGGTAGGTCTGTCGCTTCTGTGGCTGCTGCTTTGTATGCCGCTTGTCACGGCCGGACCGGCAACCGCGGCATTGTATTATACTGTGGTGAAGACTTTTCGGAACAGAAGGGACGGTGCTTTCGGCATGTATGTCCGGGCCTTTCGGGATAATCTGAGAGTCGGGATACCGGTCACCTGTATCTGCATACCGGCAGTCGTATTTTTGGCCTGGGGGTACCATGTGATGGCCGGCAATACGGCCAGTAACGTCGGTGCGGTCATGTATATGACCTATTACGTACTGCTCCTGGTTCCGGCGGGAATTATGTGTTATCTGTTTCCGCTGATGGGCAGATTTACATTTCAGGTGAAGGAACTGATCAGAACAGCCTTCATCCTGACATTTAAGCATCTTCCGTCCACTGTCGTGATGGTGATGCTGTTGGTGGAAATGACGATCTTTACGATCGAGTGGTGGTGGCCGGTTCTGTTCGTGCCGGTGACGGCCATGCTCCTGTTGTCCCTGTTCCTGGAACGTATCTTTTCCAGATATCTGGATCAGGAAGAGAGGGCAGTGCTGGAGGACCGGATTGAGAATCCGGAATAAAATTCAGGTTTTGACAGATGACAGGGTATCTTCCCTGCTGTCTGGAAAAATAAATATTAAGGGAGAAGAAAAGGAGAAAAAAGGTATGAAAAAGACGATGAAAAAGTTAGCAGCGCTTGGTCTTTCCCTGACCATGATGATGTCATTGGCAGCATGCGGTAACAGCGCATCCGAGCAGCCGGCAGCAGAGCCGGAGGCGGAAGAGACGCCGGCAGCGGAAGAAACACCGGCGGAGACACCTGCTGAGGAGGAAACAGACAGTGCAGAGGCAGAAGCGCCCGCTGAGGACGGCGCAGGTGCAGATCTGAATGCATCTATCACCCTGTGGACATATCCGATTGGTAACTGGGGTGATTCTGCAACGGTTGACAGCCTGATTGCAAGTTTTAATGCGAAATATCCCGGCGTTACCGTGACAGTGGAGTATCTTGATTACACCAACGGTGACGATCAGGTTAATACCGCGATCGAAGGCGGCCAGGCTCCTGACATCGTAATGGAAGGACCGGAACGTCTGGTAGCTAACTGGGGTGCACGCGGCCTGATGGTAGACTTGGCAGATCTGTTCGCAACAGAGGCAGGCGGCGAGATCTACGATTCCGTAGAGTCGGCTTGTAAGGCAGCAGACGGCGCTTACTATGAGTATCCGCTCTGTATGGTAGCACATTGTATGGCGATCAACCAGACCATGTTTGAGGCGGCTGACGCTATGCAGTATCTGGATCTTGAGACACATACCTGGACGACGGAGAACTTCATGAAGGCAGTGCAGGCAGTTTATGATTCCGGACAGCAGAACGTAGCAGCGATCTACTGTTCAGGACAGGGCGGCGACCAGGGAACAAGAGCGCTGATCAACAACCTGTACAGCAGCACATTCACGAATGCTGAGCACACGGAGTACACAGCCAACACACCGGAAAATATCAAGGCGCTGGAAGAATTATATGCGCAGGCAGGTATCAACTTTGACGCTTCCATCAATGGCGGTGAGGAGATCACATTATTCCGTAACGGCACATTGGCAATGTCCCTGTGCTGGAATGCTGCACAGCAGACCAATACCGACAACGGCGAAGCAGGCAAGACAAACAACGGCGATACGATCATCCCGATGCTGTTCCCTTCCGATGACGGCAAGACAGAGCTTTGCGGCGGTATCTGGGGCTTTGGTATCTTCGATAACGGCGATCAGGCTAAGATTGATGCGGCAAAGACCTTTATCGACTTTATCTGTAACGATGCTGATCAGGTAAATGAGAGCGTTAAGGCTTCTACATACTTCCCGGTACGTCCGACTCTGACAGGCATTTATGACGGAACAGATACAGCAGATGTTATGAATACATTCTCTACACACTTTATGCCTTCTATGGGTGACTACTATCAGGTAGTTCCGGGCTGGGCAGAAGCACGTACAGAGTGGTGGAACATGCTGCAGCGTATCGGTACAGGCGGAGATGTTGCGACAGAAGTAGAAACCTTTGTAACCAATGCTAATGCGGCTGCTGCAAAATAATCTATAACAGGCAGTTGCGAAAAGGCAGGAAATCCTGAATGTCACGGACAGCAGGCTGAGACCGGAATCTCCGGTTTCGGCGGCTGTCCTGACAGCTTGACAGTTCCGGCAGCTTATAGAGGGCCGGACAGGGGATGGATGAGGAGGCATGTTCCTTATCCTGTACAGTAAACTTATATATCATGCTCAGCCTGCCTCTTGGTGGGCCGCATGGCCATCCATGCTGTGAAGGTCGAAGACTTTCACAATAAGTAAATGAGGGGGTGTGTTCATGGCTAAATCATCCGTTGCAACAGGCAGAAGCAAGGCGCTGGTGAGAAGAGAAACACGTTCGGCGTATCTTTTTCTTCTGCCTAATTTAATCTTTTTTGTAGGATTTGTCGTTATCCCGATGATCCTGTGTGTCTATACGAGTTTTTTTGATTCCACAATGGGTAAAGATGTGGAGGATGTTTTCATCGGACTGAAAAACTACACGGAACTTTGGCAGGATCCGATCTTTCTTCGGGCCTTGAAAAATACTTTCGTGATCGTACTTGTTTCGGTGCCTGCGGTCTGTATCTTTTCTTTGTGGGTGTCGGCATTGATCTACAGGATGAAAGGCGTAGTTCTTTCTACCTTCCGCTGTGTTTTCTATCTGCCGGTCGTTACCGGTTCGGTGGCGGTTACCGTAGTATGGAAATGGATGTTCAATAACTATTATGGTATCTTCAATTATGTTGGAAAAGGTCTGGGAGTTGTCGAGAACAATATCAACTGGCTGGGAGACGAAAGATTTGCGTTGTGGTGTATCATATTGATCCTGTTCACCACTTCCGTAGGACAGCCGATCGTATTGTATGTGTCAGCGCTTGGGAATGTGGATACTTCGCTGGTAGAGGCTTCCGAGGTAGACGGAGCGAATAATATCCAGAAATTCTGGAAGATCAAGTGGCCGCTGATCATGCCGACAACGCTTTATATTCTGGTCATCACCACGATCAACAGTTTCCAGTGCTTTGCCCTGATCCAGCTCTTAACGTCAGGCGGACCGAACCACAGCACAGATACTGTTATGTACTATATCTATTATTCGGCATTTAAACTGTATCGCTATGGTTACGGAAATGCGATGGGCGTAGTGCTTGCGATCTTTATTGCACTCCTGTCTGCCGTACAGTTTAAGCTGGCCAAAGAAAAGTAGGAGGTGAAAGTATGAATTCAGATTCAGGTTTAAAACATAGAAGTTTATATACGGTCGTATCGATCATCGTTTTAGTGATTCTGGCGATTCTGTTTGCTTTCCCTCTGTATTGGATCATTACAGGCGCATTTAAGACGAATGCCTCTATCAATGCGACGACTCCGGACTGGTTCCCAAAGGAATGGGTGCTGGATAATTTCAGGAAACTTTTCAGTAAACAGTCAGCGCCGTTATGGGAACTGGCAGTTCCTTTCAGCAGTAAATTCACCGCTGACGGCAATCCGTTGATCTTTACGGCTGGCCCTGTAGTGCCGGCAGCGATCCGCTGGCTGGTCAATACCGTATTTATGGCTGTGATGGCAATGATCCTTACCTGTATCACATCGGCCATGGCCGGATATGCGCTTGCCAAGAAACGTTTCCGGGGCCGGGCAATGCTTTTTACCCTGATCGTTTGTGCGATGGCGCTGCCCAAGCAGGTAATTCTGATTCCGTTACTGCGGGAAATGTCGTCCTTATCCTTGTATAATACGATATGGGCAGTGATCTTCCCGACAGTCGGATGGCCTTTCGGTGTATTCCTGATGAAGCAGTTCTCAGAAGGGGTTCCGGGTGAAATGTTGGAGGCAGCCAGGATCGACGGTGCAGGAGAAGCGAAGACATTCATCGAGATCGTAGTGCCGATGATCAAGCCGGGTGTCGGTGCGCTGGCGATTTTCACCTTTATCACAAGCTGGAATGATTATTTCATGCAGTTGATCATGTTGAACAGTACGAGCAAACTGACCATTTCACTTGGTATCGCCAAGCTGCAGGCAGAAAACTCTACGGATTTCGGTCTGATCATGGCGGGCGCTTCGCTGGCGGCAATACCGATCATCACCGTGTTTATTATCTTCCAGAAATACTTTACGCAGGGTATTGCAATGGGTGCCGTTAAGGGCTGAGTGTGCCTGTTGGGAATGTATGGAAGAAGAGAGTGTTATTTTTGTGAATCAGAGCGTTCATTTCTTTAGGAAGATATAAAGGAATGGACGCTTTCTATTTATCTATGAATTTGTATGTGGAAAGAAAGTGGTATGCATTTCCTTGCGGTCCGTCGGTTTTGATAGTATACTGAAAGGGAAACCGGAGCATTATGATTACCGGAAAGGATTAAGAATGGCGAAGAAAATACAGAAGTTGAAGCCCGATACGGTGTTGAAGAATTACTGGAGAAGTAACGAACGGTTTGCGGATTTTATGGAGAAAATCGCTGGGACGGGGCGGCTTCCCTTCATGAGATGCTGGATATTCCGGAAGAAATGAAAAAATATGTAAATGATTATAAGATGCTGCTGGTGGAGGCGGGAAGAAACGATCTGGTTCTGCACCATACTGATAATGTGGATCTTTTTAACCTGCTGAAGATCATACTGGACCGGAGTCTGCCGGGGCACGAGGCGAAGAAAAAGGCCATACAATACAGCGAAGAGCACAGAACCGGCAGGGCAGTGATCATGACTGTGGCGGGTGCGACGAACAGCAGGCTCGATTATGATGCGTTTGAAAAAGAAGATGGTTCTATGTGTACTTTATTTGAAGAAATTGCAAGGGAAAATGAGATAAAGTTCAGGGAGAAAGGCAGAGAGGAAGGCAGAGCCGCCGAGATCATTGAGGCAGGGTATGAATTTGGACTGTCAGAAGACAATATTCTGGAAAGACTGCAGAAAAAGCTGGATGTGTCTCTGCAGACGGCCAGGGAATATCTGGGGAGATTCGGGAAGCAGCCGGCAGGTTGAGTGTGCCTGCGCTTTGTTCCATGGCAAAGAGTGTCCTGTGATAATAGTCAGACATTGGACGTAACCGTGTGGGGGAGGGGACAAAAGTAGTCCCCTGTCAGGGTATCATTTCCCCAGTTTGTTTGTATGGCTTCATATTGCATTCAGGTAGATTAATTCATTTAATGGCGAAAAAGAGAATCTAAAAGCGCCCCGCATCCTTCCATGATGTCCTCGTAAGTTATGTCAAAATTCCCGGTATACCACGGATCGGCAATGGCCCTGTTGCTGCCGGCAAATTCTAATAATTTATAGATCTTATGTTCCGAGTCACCGCCTGCGATGCGGGTCATATTGCGGATATTGGCGTCATCCATGCCGATCAGATAATCATACCTGTCGTAATCCTGTCTGGTCATCTGTATGGCACGATGCGGAATAACAGGTATTCCTACGGCACGCAGCTTGTCTACTGTGCCGTAATGAGGGCCGTTGCCGATTTCTTCACGGCTGGTGGCTGCGGAAGCGATCTGGAATTGATGTTCTAAGTGGCGTTGACGCACGAGATGGGTCATGACGCTCTCGGCCATTGTGCTTCGGCAGATGTTGCCGTGGCAAACAAATAATATTTTTATCATCTTGAATTTATCCTTTCATAAGCCTTTAAACCTTGATATTTCAAGCTTTCTGGCGCCTTTCTTATTTTTGGTTTTTTACCCTTAATCTGTGTAATTCGTTATAAATCTACGCAAATTTATGGGCAAATGGTGTAGTAGATTGCTATGATGCAAAAGGCAAAAGGTTATGCGTTTCATGCCTGCATGAAAAAGCATAACTTTAGGATTGCAGAAGCACAACGTGCAAAGCAATCCGTAGCATCATAGGTGTGTAAAATCAACCTGATTTTCTCTGTTTTCCATGCATATCCGCTTCTTTGAAGTCCAAAATTTTCGTCATCTGTTCCGCCGCACGGTCATATCTGGCATGAGTATAGACATTCAGCGTAACACCTACATCGGAATTGAAGTGCCTATTCATTTTTCATAGTGTCTCCTTACTGATTTTACATATCAGGCTTAATAATTACTGTTGCAAATCCCTCATGCTGATTATTCAAATCTGCCATCAAACCAATAGGATTGCCAATGCGTCCCTCTACATCATAAACAAAGCAAATAAGTCTTTTGCAGTCTGGATGTACCTTATATCTATCCACATCAATAATAAGTTGATCTCCTAATTCCTTATCAGCCAACCCTAATCTTGTTTTCTTTACTTCAATAACCACTCTTTCATTTTTCAGGAGAAAATCCATTCTTGCAGATTTTCCTGCATAAGAAGGTGTCCATTCTTCCGCTCTGACATCATCAAAGTAAAGCAGTAATAACGCATGGAGCAAGTCTTGAACATCATATTCATCTTCAATTTTTAAGGTTTCTCTATTTTCATATCTGCACCGCAATTGTCTTGCTATCTTATAAAAATGAGAGAAAATTATATTTAAGGCCTATCTATATCAACCTTATTCTTTTGTTCAAATGCAATAAAATCTTTATTTATGTATTCTTTTACGTTTTCTATGATTTTTACACAAGTAGACGCTTCATTATAATAACTGCGATGAGATTTTTGCAATCCTTTTACAAACTCATTATCATCTTCCAAAAACAGTTTCAAAAACGCTATTGCCTTCGTCAGCCAACTATTATACATCGCACTATCTACATATGTTCCGCCCAACTCACTATTTCGCATTGTTTTCAATACATTATTTCCGTCTTGAATTAAAGCTTCGATCCCTTGTAAAGCCCTCTCTTTATTCATTGTTGATTACCGCCTTTGTTCTTATCAAAATAATGTTTTCTTTTTATCATTTTGAGGCATCATATTGAGGTCGCAACCAACGATCAGCCTTCATTACATCAATTATTACTACACCATATTGTCCCGATTCTGTCCATTATAAAGGAACCTTCTAACCTCCATAACCAAATCATGTGGATCATCATCAATTACTACATAGTAAACAATATAATTATCCACATAAATACGATAATAAGAATATCTACGCTCCCGGACAGAATGATATGGTTCAAAAGATTCAGCCACTGGAAGTCGCTCCATAATAGCAGACTCTACCTTATCCAATAAGTCATTTGCCGCTTTTGGATTCTTCAGTTTCTCTGCAATATAGGTTGCTTTTTCATCAAGATCCTCATAAAAAAGTGGCAGATAGCTCAATCTGTACTTTTTACTGAACATTTATCTTCCTCCGTAGTCCTCCAAAAACTTCCTCATGGCTCATCCTTGTATCATTTTCTGCCGCAAACCTATCTGCTTTATCTAATGCAGCTTCAACACCATCCGTCAACTTTGAATATTCTTCAAGACTAAGCACCACCATTGCTCCATATCCGTTTTTTGTTAAATATACCGGTTCACCCGCATTTACAATTTTCTCAATATCTGGGAACTTATTTCTCAAATCTGAAACAGGTCTAATCTGTAACATAAGCGTTCACTCCTTATCAATATTTTATCTTAACTTTATCATTATCCATATTGTACTCTACTATTCCCCAAAAAACAACCACTGTTAAAAATCTTTCTTCATTAAATTACTATGTATTATGCAAAAATGTAGTTGAATTTTTTAAGGCAAATGGCAGTTCCCTTTCCATGAAGAAAACTGCCACCTTATAAACATATTTATTTAGCTATAAGCAATGTCATTTCAAGGCTCTTCCAAAAATGGTGTAGTAGTGGTGTAGTAAGCGCCTTTTCTCTCCGTAAAAGCATTGGTTTTACAGGCTTTTGTGGGATTCTTCAAGATATTGCCGTGGCACACAAATAATATTTTTATCATCTTGGATTTATCCTTTCATAATCTAGTGGGAAGAGCCTTGATCTGGCTTATTCATTGTACCATATCAAAGCTGATTTTACACTACAAGTTTTTCTGTTTAGAAATGGACAGATAAATCAGAAACCAAACAAGGCAATGTGCCATAAGAATAAATATATCTTTTATAACCACTTGTTCCGTACCGCTTGCCAAACTCATAATTCCTTCAAAGGTTGCATTAGACGGAATAAGGTAGCAGAATACCAAAGCGAAACCGTCTGCCCCTAATAGATAAGATAACAGCGGCACGGCGATAAATACGATCAGTACGATCTTGATATAAACAACACCCGACATAAGGCTTTCAGAAAATCTGCCAATAAATAAACCAGCCAATGCAGCTGCAAACGCCGAAAGAATAATCAGCGCCAGCATGAGGAGCGTGTTCCGGGGAGTCGCTCGGAAACAAAGGCAGGCCGTGAGGACGGCAGACAGACCTCCGCAGACAAATCCGACAAAAATTTTTTGGACAATGTACTGGCTGCGTTTCATAGGTAAGATCTGATTGACCAGTGCAACGCCATTTTCCTTTTCTTCGATCATGCTCATTGCATTAAAGGTGCAGCCCATAAACATTGCGACAATCAGCGTTGCGGCAATAAATATATTTTGGAACCCTTCCATGAAATCCGGGCGGTCTAAAACTGTGGCTTTTATTTCCTCTGTATTTTCGCATTCCATGTATAAGGAAGGAAGCGTGTCAGCAGTTTGGCGCCATAAGTCCATTTCATCACCGGAAAGCATTGTTTGAATACCGTTTCCTTCGGCTTCTATGCCTATCAGGTTTGTAGAGGGTTCATTGACAGCAGCCCTTAATTCCTCCTGCGTTTTATATTCGGTTACAGAACCATACCGTTCTAACCAGAGAACAGTTTGTGCAGGCAGGTCATCCTGCAATACGCCAAAATGAAATTCACTCAGCGTAGAAAAATCGATCATCCCGACAAAATTCAGGACAAAAGCAACTATGATCGGCAAGAGAAAAGACATGATGCAGAATTTGTCTTTCCAGATACTTTTAAGCTGGTAAATCAATCCCCCCATTATTATTCCTCCTTTCCCGTTTCCTTATGAAACGCAGCTTGTATCATTAAAAACAGGGCAGCAATTCCACAGGCAGAACCAATGTAATAAATAGGAGCCGTGACAGGTGTTCCAAAATAGGCATTTTTCAATCCCATATAAATTTGATAGAATGGATGCCAGCCGATCCATTTCATTTTTATGGAAGTATTCGCCGCCAAAAATACAGGTGTTGCTGCAAAAATAGCGATTACCAGGTAGACGAGTGAAAATTGTTTGAAATCATTTAGCAGCATCGTACAGCCGAACCCCGCCAGTGCCATAATAAGAGATAAAATGGCAGTCTGCACTAATATAGCAGGTAAAATAGGAATTGCATCCGTAAATCCCACATTGCATATAGTCATCAATGCCGCAAATAATAAATCCGACAATAGGAAAACCGCTATTTTTGACAGGATAAATAAGCTCCTTTTTAAGGGAAGGACTGCATGGACACGGATAACCCCCATTTGCTTTTCTTTAAACAATACCGAAGCAATCCCTAAAAATCCAACGGCAACAATCTCAATAAATAGCAGTTCGCAGGAAATTTCTTTCCGCTGTTTTAATTCCGGTGTATTTGTTCCCACTATTTTAGCGGTATATCCATTATCCGGATGCAAAAGCGAGCGTGCATAGTCAGCCCGATGCCTGTCAACTTTTTCACTTCCATAATAAAGAATAATGTTTGGCGTACCGGAACTGGCATCTATCCCGACGCCGGTTGTGTCTGTGGCAAGAGATTTATCTAATTCTTCCAATGATGTTACAGGAAAAACCATGCCGGATACCTGCCTCTGCGTACCCTGTGGGTCATACAGATACACATGGTACAATTCGGCCTTCATAAACTTGACATACCCGAAGTTAATAAATAGTGTGTAAAGGAGCAAAGAGCCAAGTGCAAGCAGAAAAAATTTTCCGGAAATCATCATTTGACAATCTTTTTTGAACAGGGAGCAAAAATGTTTCCACATCAGGACAGCCCCCTTCCTGTATATTGGATAAACATATCTTCTAAAGTCGGTTCTTCCGAATGAATGCTGATGATTTCATCATGCGGGAAAGGAATACCTGCTTCCAATTCCGGGGTTTCGATTGTTTTTTCTTCCCGCTTCCCTTGATTCAGATAAGAGATCGTAACACGCTGGCTGCCGTTTTTCTCTTTCAGCTTTTTCGGGGTATCTAAGGCAGCAATATTTCCGCTTGAGATAAAAGCCACCCGATCGCATAACAGGTCGGCATCCAGCATATTATGCGTGGTTAAAAACACGGTAGTTCCTTTCCGGCGTTCTTTCTCTATAATCCTGCGGAACAAAACCGCGCCAGAAGGGTCAAGTCCGCTGGTTGGCTCATCCAAAAATAACAGTTTGGGATTGCTTACAAGCACCCTTGCCATACTTACACGCTGCCGCATCCCTTTTGAGCAGGAAGAAACCGGTTTTCTGAGAAAATCTGGCTGAAACTCCAGTTCTTCCAACACTTCTTCTATATCCCGTAACTGCCCTGACGGATAAAAAGAAGAAAAATATTTGAGATTGTCAATAGCGCTCAGGTTTGCATACAGATAGGGAAATTCAAATAAAACACCTATCTTCTGAAAAAAATCCTGCGTATGTGCTGTAGCAATATCCTGTCCAAACAGTGATACTTTACCGCCATGCCCCTTCAAAATTCCAGTGAGGATTTTTTGCGTTGTTGACTTGCCGGAACCATTCGGCCCCAGAAATCCAAAGACTTCACCATCACCTACCGTAAAATTTAAACCATGAAGGACTTGCTTATCCTTTCCGTAAGAAAAAGTCAGATTTTTGACTTCAATCATTCATCATCCCTCCATTTTCCGCTCTGGCTGTTTTTCTTTTCCTGTTGGCGCTTGTTCTGCCATTTCATAAATTCGATCTTGAAAGGAATAGAAATTACTTTCGTATTATGAAGGTAAGGAAATGAGGTGAAGTCGGGGTGAGATTGGTGTGAAGTTGGTGTGAAACAAACGCTGCCACGCTTTGCGAGCCAGCTTATTGTAACAAACGCTGCCACGCTTCGCGGGCCGGCTTAATAAAAATGGTTCTGCGCTCATTCAAAAGCAGAACCACAAAAGGTAAACAGATGATCCTATTTAATAGTAGGTATGGAAAAATAAAATTGGACGCCATCCGCAAGATTTTTTGCACCATAGCTTAATTCCTGCATAGATAAAATTTGTGCGACAATCGCAAGCCCCAACCCGGAGCCGCTGTATTTGGAACGATGATCCCGATAAAATTTTGTCCAAATCTTTTTCAGCTTTTCGCTTGGAATCGTATCACCTTGATTATATACAGAAAAATGCAAGAGTCCGTTTTCGTCTGAAAGGCTTAGTTTTAAAATGCCTTCCGGCCTTACGTTCTTTTTGGCATTGACAATAAGATTGTTTAAGACCTGCTCCATACGAATCTTATCTGTATCAACATAAACTTTATAATCAGGAAGTTCATACTGCAATTCAAAATTAACGTTGGGTATGTCAATCAGTAACCGCCCGGCGACTGTTTCCAGAAGTTCGACAAAATCAAAACGTTCTGGGGCAAGATGCACAGCCCCGGTTTCTAATGCAGATAAATCCAATAAAGCAGTAATCATATGATCCATCCGTTCTGTTTCAGATATGATTATTTCTGCATATTTTTGCTTTTTCATCTCATTATCTTCATCCTGATAACCCTCCGCATAGGCTCTGATAATCCCTAAAGGGGTTTTCATTTCATGGGATAAACGATCTGCCAGCTCTTTGCGTTCTGCTAGCAACAGGCGTTCCTGTTCAACATCTTTTTCAAGCTGTTGATTTGCTGCTTCTAACTTTATAAGAGCTTTTTGCAAATTTTCAGCCATGGAATTAAGGCTTGCGGAAAGCCGTCCAAATTCATCGTTTGTCACAATGTCACATGGAGAGGAAAAGTCTAAATCAGCCATTCTTTTTGCTGCCAGTTCCAAGTCAGCAACAGGTTTTGAGATAAAACAGCTCATCAGAAAATCAACAGCAAAAATCAACAACACTACAAAGACAGTCCAAATAGAAAATGAAATGTTTGGAGAAAACGGCAGTTTCGTTGAAAATATATAGGAAAGAACAAGGACAGCGCCAATCATTTTGGACATGAAAAGTATTTTCTTTCGTATGGAATGAAGACTTAAATTATCACTATTTTTCATAATGTCTCCTCTAATTTGTAACCGGAACGGATAAGCGTTACAATATGTTTTCCCTCACTCCCAAGCTTTTGCCGCAGTGTTTTGATATGTGTATCTACAGTACGGGTAGTCCCTTCAAAATCGTAGCCCCAAATTCTATTCAGCAACTGTTCGCGGGTAAAAATATGTCCGGGATTCATCATAAAAAAATAAAGCAATTCGTATTCTTTGTGAGTAAGGGCGATTTCCTGCCCATCCAAAAATACTTTACGTGAGGAAGGCATAACAGAAATTTTTCCAATGCTCCGTACATCTAACGGTGCAGCGGAAGAACGGCGGAGCAGGGCATTCACTTTAGCCAGCAAGACTTTAGGACTGAAAGGTTTTGTTGTGTAATCATCGGCACCATATTCATAACCCTTTAGTTTGTCGCTTTCTTCGCTTTTAGCGGTCAGCATGATAATTGGCATGCTGCTCATTTCCCGTGCCATTTTACAAACAGCAAAGCCGTCAATATGGGGCATCATAATATCCAAGATCATTAAATCCATCGGATTGCTTTTCAATATCATTAAGGCGTCTATACCGTCATCCGCGGTAAAGCAGGTATGCCCGCCTTTTTTCATATATTCGGCAATAATATCCTGCATATTCTTTTCATCTTCTACAATTAAAATGTTTGCCATGAAATCATTCCTTTTGGGTGCTGTTATGTTTACATTTTTATCATGATTCATATTTTGCCCCACTATTTAAAAAAAAGCAACCATTGTAAAAATCTTTCGTCCAAAAGACCAAAGATAATACCATAATCGTTGCAAAAAGAAAAGCCCTATGATATAATAAGAACAATGGGCAATGATAAAAAATTAACAATCATTGCAATTAACCGTAAAGCATATATATGGAGGAGAGAACAATGGCAAAAAAAGTAGTTTTGGCAGGCGCTTGCCGTACGGCGATCGGAACAATGGGCGGTTCCTTAAGCACGACACCGGCGGCAGAACTTGGTGCTATCGTAATTAAAGAAGCTTTAAACAGGGCGGGGGTTGCCCCGGAGCAGGTGGATCAGGTATACATGGGATGTGTTATCCAGGCGGGGCTTGGACAGAACGTAGCTCGTCAGGCATCCATCAAAGCAGGGCTTCCGATCGAAGTTCCGGCAGTTACCATGAACGTTGTATGCGGTTCCGGCCTTAACTGTGTCAATCAGGCAGCGCAGATGATCCTGGCAGGGGATGCGGACATCGTAGTAGCAGGCGGTATGGAAAATATGTCTATGGCTCCGTATGCAGTGCCCAATGCACGCTTCGGTTATAGAATGAACAACGGCACTCTGGTAGATACCATGGTAAACGATGCTCTTTGGGATGCATTTAACCAGTATCACATGATTAAGACGGCAGACAACATTTGTGAAGAATGGGGTCTGACAAGGGAAGAACTGGACGAGTTCGCATTGAAGAGCCAGCAGAAAGCGGAAGCTGCTCAGAAATCCGGCGCATTCGATAAGGAAATCGTACCTGTTATGGTAAAGAAGAAAAAAGAAATGGTTGAGTTCAAGGTAGACGAAGGCCCGCGTGCAGGTTCTACGATAGAAGGCCTTGCGAAACTCCGTCCGATCAATCCGAACGGATTCGTTACGGCAGGAAATGCTTCCGGCATTAATGACGGTGCGGCAGCGATTGTTGTTATGAGCGAAGAAAAAGCGAAAGAACTGGGCGTTAAGCCTATGGCTACTTATGTGGCTGGCGCGCTGGCTGGCGTAAGGCCGGAAGTTATGGGAATCGGCCCGGTGGCAGCTACAAAGAAAGTAATGGAAAAGACAGGCATGAAGATCGAAGACTTCGAAATTATCGAAGCAAACGAAGCTTTTGCAGCACAGTCCGTAGCAGTAGGAAAAGACTTGGGCATCGATGTGGATAAGCAGCTCAATCCGAACGGCGGTGCAATCGCGCTCGGACATCCGGTAGGAGCTTCCGGCTGCCGTATCCTCGTTACGCTGCTTCATGAAATGGAAGCGAAGGATGCGAAGACAGGACTGGCGACTCTTTGCATCGGCGGCGGCATGGGATGCGCTACGGTAGTAACGAGAGAGTAAAAATATTGATGAATGATTCCCGAGGGCAATGAACCAGGCATTATGTGAAGATGTCAGCGGATGCCGTAAAGGAAATAAAACAGGATAAGCAGACTTTTTCTTAAGTCTGCTTATTTCCGCGAACAGTGGGTCAGGTGCGATACCGGCTGTATTGGCAAGGCATTCTGCAAAGCCGCATTGTTGGGCTGGATTAGCAAGACGCATTGTTTTGAGACCGGAAAATAAAAGAGAAAAGGAGCCTCAAAGATGGAATTTATTGTATACGAACAAAAAGGCAGCTACGGTGTGATCACGATCAGCCGTGAAAAAGCATTAAATGCATTGAACTCGACAGTATTAGAGGAACTGGACAAGACATTGGACGAAGTAAACCTGGACGAAGTGAGATGTCTGATCTTAACAGGCGCAGGGCAGAAATCCTTTGTTGCGGGCGCTGATATCGGAGAAATGGGTTCTCTGACCAAAGCGGAAGGAGAAGCTTTTGGAAAGAAAGGAAACGATGTTTTCCGCAAACTGGAAACCTTCCCGATCCCGGTGATCGCTGCTGTCAACGGTTTTGCTTTGGGCGGCGGATGTGAGATTTCCATGAGCTGTGATATTAGAATCTGCTCCGATAATGCCGTATTCGGACAGCCGGAAGTAGGCCTTGGCATTACTCCGGGCTTCGGCGGCACACAGCGTCTGGCGCGTCTGGTAGGCGCCGGCATGGCAAAACAGATGATTTATACGGCAAGAAATATCAAAGCGGACGAAGCACTCCGCATCGGCCTTGTCAATGCGGTATACACCCAGGAAGAACTGATGCCGGCAGCGGAAAAAATGGCGGCAGGAATTGCAAAGAACGCTCCTATCGCAGTACGCAACTGCAAAAAAGCGATCAATGAAGGACTGGATGTGGATATGGATGCGGCGATCGTAATCGAAGAAAAACTGTTCGGCGACTGCTTTGAATCTTATGACCAGAAAGAAGGAATGACGGCATTTCTTGAAAAAAGAAAAGTAGAGAAATTCCTCAATAAATAATCGAAAGATTTTAAAATAATGGTAATAAAAATCCCTGGCCGAATGTCCGGGCGGGGAGAGTAAAAATAAACAAATACAATCCAGGAGGAACGAGTATGAAAGTAGGTATTATTGGTGCCGGCACGATGGGATCCGGTATTGCACAGGCTTTTGCCCAGACGGAAGGATATGAAGTTTTCCTTTGCGATATCAATGAAGAATTCGCGGCAAACGGCAAAAACAAGATTGCAAAAGGTTTTGAAAAACGTATTGCAAAGGGCAAAATGGAGCAGGATAAGGCAGATGCTATCCTGGCGAAGATCACAACAGGCGTAAAAACAATCTGCACAGACTGCGATCTGGTTGTGGAAGCTGCCCTTGAGGTAATGGACATTAAGAAACAGACTTTCAAAGAGTTACAGGATATCTGTAAAAAAGATTGTATCTTTGCAACCAATACTTCTTCCCTTTCTATTACGGAAATCGGCGCTGGGCTTGACAGGCCGGTTATCGGTATGCATTTCTTCAATCCGGCTCCGGTTATGAAGCTGGTGGAAGTAATCGCAGGGCTGAATACTCCTGACGAAGTAGTGGAAAAAATTAAGACTATTTCCGAAGAGATCGGAAAGACGCCGGTACAGGTAAACGAAGCGGCAGGTTTTGTCGTAAACAGAATTCTCATTCCTATGATCAACGAAGCGATCGGTATTTATGCAGAAGGCGTTGCTTCCGTAGAAGGCATCGACAATGCGATGAAGCTGGGCGCAAACCATCCGATGGGGCCGCTTGCTTTAGGCGATCTGGTCGGGCTCGATATCGTTTTAGCTATTATGGAAGTGCTTCAGGCAGAAACCGGCGATCCGAAATACCGTCCTCATCCGCTTCTTAAGAAGATGGTACGCGGCGGACAGCTGGGCCAGAAGACAGGCAAAGGCTTCTACGATTATTCAAGATAGGAAAATATAAACAAAGATATGGAGGAAATAAAATCATGGATTTTATGTTAACAAAACAACATGAAATGGCAAGAACTCTTTTCAGGGAATTTGCTGAAAAAGAAGTAAAGCCTTTGGCGCAGGAAGTTGACGAAACAGAAGTTTTCCCCAGAGGAACCGTTGAAAAAATGGCAAAAGCAGGATTCCTGGGAATTCCGGTACCGAAGGAATATGGCGGACAGGGCTGCGATATTTTAACCTATGCTATGTGCGTGGAGGAACTTTCGAAAGTCTGCGGTACGACAGGCGTTATCGTTTCCGCGCATACTTCCCTCTGTTGCGACCCGATCCTGACCTATGGTACGGAAGAGCAGAAACAGAAATATCTGCCTGACTTGGCAAGCGGCCGGAAAATCGGCGCATTCGGCCTTACGGAACCCGGTGCAGGAACAGATGCGCAGGGACAGCAGACAAAAGCAGTTCTGGAAGGCGATGAGTGGGTTCTGAACGGCTCCAAGATCTTTATCACAAACGGTAAGGAAGCGGACGTGTACGTTATCTTTGCCGTAACGGGAATGATTGAAAAACGTGGCAGAATGTCGAAAGAGATCACCGCTTTCATCGTAGAAAAAGGTACGCCCGGCTTTACATTCGGTACGAAAGAGAAGAAAATGGGTATCCGTGGTTCTTCTACATATGAATTGATTTTCACAGACTGCAGAATTCCGAAGGAGAATATCCTTGGACAGCAGGGCAAGGGATTCGGCATCGCTATGCATACGCTGGACGGCGGACGTATCGGTATCGCTTCCCAGGCTCTTGGTCTTGCAGAAGGCGCTTTGGAGAGAACCGTGGAATATGTAAAGGAAAGAAAACAGTTTGGACGCTCCATTGGACAGTTCCAGAATACCCAGTTCCAGCTGGCAGATATGGCTACTAAGGTAGAAGCGGCACAGTTACTTGTTTATAAAGCAGCAATCGCAAAGAACACCCAGAAGGTATATTCCGTAGAAGCGGCAAAAGCAAAATTATATGCGGCGGAAGTGGCTATGGAAGTTACCACAAAGGCAGTACAGCTGCACGGCGGCTACGGCTATACAAGGGAATACGATGTAGAGCGCATGATGCGTGATGCGAAGATTACGGAGATTTATGAGGGGACAAGCGAAGTGCAACGTATGGTAATCTCTGGCGCATTATTGAAGTAAGGACTTCGCAATATCGTAATTACAGAGAAAATGAAAATCTAACGAATATAAGGAGTGGAAATACAATGAAAATTGTTGTTTGTATTAAACAGGTACCTGATACAAAGGGCGGCGTTAAGTTTAATCCCGACGGTACACTTGACAGGGGCGCGATGCTTACGATCATGAACCCCGATGACAAGGCTGGCCTCGAAGCGGCTCTTAGATTGAAAGACGAATACGACGCGGAAGTAACCGTTATCACCATGGGTCTTCCCAAAGCAGAGGAAGTTCTCCGCGAAGCGATGGCTATGGGAGCTGACAAGGGCATCCTTGTAACCGACAGGGTTCTTGGCGGCGCAGATACATGGGCGACATCCCAGACATTGGCGGGCGCGATCCGCAATCTGGAATATGACCTGATCATCACGGGCCGCCAGGCAATCGACGGCGATACCGCACAGGTTGGCCCCCAGATTTCCGAGCATTTGGGAATTCCGGTTATTTCTTATGCACAGAAGATCCAGATCGAAGGCGACAGCGTGATCGTTGAGCGTCAGTTCGATGACAGATACCATGTGTTAAAAGCAAAAATGCCTTGTCTGATTACGGCGCTTGCTGAATTAAATGAGCCTCGTTATATGACTCCTGGCGGAATCTTTGACGCATATAAAGCGGACATCACCGTATGGGGCAGAGCAAACCTGGTCGATGTGGAAGATTCCAACCTCGGCCTGAAAGGTTCTCCGACACAGATCGCTAAGGCTTCCGACAAAGTAAGAAAAGGCGCAGGAGAGAAAGTTGCCCTGGATCCTACGGAAGCGGTTGATTACATTATCGACAAGTTAAAAGTGAAACACGTAATATAAAAAATTAGGAAAAGTGTGGTGAATGAAAATGAATATAGCAGAATATAAAGGAGTATTTGTCTTTGCACAGCAGGTAGATAACAAACTGAGCGGAATCGCTCTGGAACTGATCGGCAAAGGAAAAGATCTTGCAAAGGATTTGGATACAGAGGTTACGGCAGTATTGGTTGGCCATGAAGTAAAAGACCTTGCAGACGAACTCGCAGCATACGGCGCAGACAGGGTAATCCTTGTAGACGATCCTGAATTAAAGGAATATAGAACAGAACCTTATGCACATGCGCTCTCTTCCGTTATCGAAAAATATAAACCGGAAATTTTCCTGGTAGGCGCTACGGCAATCGGCCGTGACTTAGGTCCTCGTGTATCCGCAAGAATCCATACAGGACTTACCGCAGACTGTACACAGCTCGATATCGGCGATTTCCCGATGAATCCGATTCCGGGAAAAGAGCAGCTTCATAACCAGCTCTTAATGACTCGTCCGGCATTCGGCGGCAACACCATCGCTACGATCGCATGCCCTGAGTTCCGTCCCCAGATGGCGACGGTACGTCCCGGCGTTATGCAGAAAGCTCCTAAGGTAGAAGGCGCAAAGGCAGTAGTGGAAGAATTCAATCCTGGATTTACGCCGGATGACAAATATGTAGAGATTCTCGAAGTAGTAAAATCCGTTGTGGATACCGTGGATATTATGGATGCAAAGATCCTTGTTTCCGGCGGCCGCGGCGTTGGAAACCCGGAAAACTTCAAACTCCTTGATGATCTTGCAGAAGTACTCGGTGCAACCGTAAGCTGCTCCCGTGCAGTTGTGGATGCAGGATGGAAGCCGAAGGATCTCCAGGTAGGCCAGACCGGCAAGACAGTACGTCCTAACGTATACTTCGCGATCGGTATCTCCGGTGCGATCCAGCACTTGGCAGGTATGGAAGAATCCGATCTTATCGTTGCCATCAACAAAGACGAGACAGCTCCTATTTTCGATGTAGCTGACTATGGCATCGTTGGCGATCTGAACAAGATTGTTCCCGCCCTGACAGAAAAACTGAAAGCAGAGCTGGCAAATAAGAACTAAGATATAGTAAAAGAGCCGTTGCAGAGCAGCGGCTCTTTTGTTATGCATAATCTTTTCCAATTCCGCTTATATTGAAATAAGACGTGGCAGCCGGAGAGCCGGTGGAAAGCGGGAAAATGACAATAGCAATGTTGCCGGAGATATCGGGGTTATCATTCGGTGAGTTTTTGAACAGGCTGGCGGGGAATCCGCCCCTCCAAGTGACGACTTTTTTGGTTTTGGGAACTATTTTGGTAAACGGGGCGACAGATGCGCCGAATGCGATCGCGTCCCTGGTAGCATCCGGGGGAATGGAACTGAAAAAAGCAATTCGAATGGCCGCTTTTTTTAATTTTGCCGGTTTGGCTCTGATGGCTTCGTGGAATGCCAATGTGGCATTTACCATTTATCATATGGTGGATTTCGGAGGAGATCCTGAAAAAGCGCTGACCGCTTTGTGTGCTGCGCTGGCCGCTATTATCTTGTGGGCATCCGCCGCCTGGTGTTTTGGGATACCTACCAGCGAGAGCCATGCGCTGATTGCAGGGTTGACAGGGGCGGCAATCTCCATTCATAAGGGATTGGCGGGCATTCATTGGGAGGAGTGGATAAAAGTTGTGTATGGCCTGTTTTTTTCGGGTATATTAGGGTTGGGCATGGGTTTTGCGGGAGGAAAATATCTGCTGCTGTCCGGAAAAAGAAATGGGCGAAGAGCGGAATATGGAGAAGCGAAGCACAGGAATGGAAAACGATTGGGGGACAACCGGCCATCTGTGCGTAATCAGAAGGGAATGGAACGGATGCAGACAGCCGGAGCAGCGGCTATGGCATTTATGCACGGCGCGCAGGACGGGCAGAAATTCATGGGAGTATTTTTGATGGGCATTTTTTTGGCAGGAGGAAGGGCGTCCGATGGAAGCTTTTCCGTTCCCTTATGGATGACGGCATTGTGCAGTGTTGTTATGGCGGCCGGTACGGCGGCCGGGGGAGAGCGGATTATAAAAAAAGTGGGAATGGAAATGGTAAGGTTAGAGAAACTTCAGGGAATTGCATCGGACGCTGCCGCCGCTGTCTGCCTTCTCTTTGCCAGTTGGATCGGTATTCCTGTCTCCACGACCCACGTAAAGACGACTTCTATTATGGGAGTGGGGCTGGCAACCGATGCGGAAGCTGTTGATATGGCAGTGATAAAGGAAATGCTTTTGGCGTGGGTGATTACCTTTCCCTGCTGCGGCTTGATCGGATATATAACGGCAGAATGGTTCGGAAAACTGGTATAGAGGCATAAAATCTGCAAAAAAAAGAAGAAAAAAATCGAAAAATAGGAAAAAAGTCATTCTTCTCAAATTTTTAATAAGTGATATAATTATGTCGATAGCTGTCGCTTGACGTCGGTGTACAGCTATATTATTTTTTCTATTTTTTGTTTGAGAAGTGTATTTTATAAGGTATGGGTAAGGGAACAGATAGCGGGGCACAGGAAAAAAGGAGAATGTATGGAGGGAAGGGAGAAGCTGATCGATCAGCTGACCGGAATTTATAATCTGGAAGGTTTTTACAAAGCGACGGAAGAACTTTTTGCAAAAAATCCGGATAAGGAGTATATCATCGCCTACTGGGATGTACAGCGGTTTAAGGTGATCAACGAATTGTTTGGAAGAAGTGCAGGAGATGAAGTATTAAAAAGTATGGCGGATCGGATACGTGTGGCATACAAAGGGGTGGAAGGAACTTACGGAAGGATGGAAAGCGATAATTTCGTAGCCTGTTTTCCTGCGGATCTTCTGGAGAAATTACGGGAATTCAGCGACTCCGGTGAAATTATATATACTTGTGAAGGCACGGAATACCGTTTTGCGGCATGTTATGGGCTGTATGTGGTAACGGACAGAAGCATAGGTATAGCATCTATGGTGGACAGGAGCCGGATTGCCATGGATACGGTAAAGGCGAATTATGTAAAGCCATTTGCTTATTATGATGAATCCATGCGGGAAAGCATTGTCAAGGAACAGATGCTGATGAGCGACTGCGATGCGGCCATCAGGGAAAAGCAGTTTGAGGTGTATTACCAGCCGGTTTGCAATGCTTCGGACGGAACGATTATAAGCGCGGAGGCACTGGTTCGCTGGAAGCATCCGGAAAGGGGGATGATCGCGCCGGATGTTTTTATTCCATTGTTTGAGCGGAACGGTTATATCAATATATTGGACAAGTATATATGGGACCGGGTATGCGCCATGCTGAAACGGAGACGGGATCAGGGGCTGGATATCGTGCCCATATCCACGAATGTTTCCCAGATGGATTTTTATAATAAAAATCTTTGTGAAGATATCATAGAAATCGTAGAAAAATATGAATTGAATCCGCAGCTGCTCCGGTTGGAGGTGACGGAGAGCGCTTATGCGGACGACCCGAAAAGAGTCCGGGAGATCGTGGAAAAACTTCAGAATTACGGGTTTATCATATTGATGGATGATTTCGGAAGCGGCTATTCTTCTTTTAATACTTTGAAAGAATTGCCTGTGGATATATTAAAAATTGATATGAAGTTTATGGATGACCTGGAAAAAGGGGGAAAGTCGGCAATTATACTGGAATCTATCGTCAGGATGACAAAGTGGATGAGTCTCCGGGCGGTGGCGGAAGGCGTGGAAACGGAAGAAGAACTGAATTTCTTAAAGAGCATAGAGTGCAACTATATTCAGGGTTATTATTTTTACCGCCCTATGCCGGAGAAGGAATTTGAAAATTTGCTGAATGATCCGGCGCTGGTGGATATCAAGAGCGCGGTGATGGTGGGTTCCAATGAGAACGATTTTTCCATTTTATATAGCGAAAGTCTGAAATCGGAGGGCGTATTCCAGAATATGCTGGGAGGACTCAGCATCTATGAGCGGGTGGACGATAGAATGGAGGTAGTTCGCGTCAACAAAGGCTACTATGAAATGATGAAAGCGGACAACATAGGAATGGTTGCGGAGGAACGCCTGATAGGGAAATACATGGAAGAAAAAGACTATCGGGAGCTTTTGGAGAAGTGCGCGGAAGCGGAGAAAACGAGCGATACGGTTCATGCGCAGATAAGGCGGAGGCGGTATGACGGAGAAGAGATATGGCTGGATGCCAAGATACGTTTTCTTGGGAACAAAGGAAAACGCAAAATGTACTACTTCTATCTGATGGACATTACCGCGATCAAGAAGGCGGAAGAAGAAGTATACCGCAATCGTTACAGCAAAGCATTATTCCGTGTGTTCGATAAAGTATACCGGCTTGATTACGATACCGGCTATGCGGAAGTGCTGCATTCTGTGGACGGGGACATGAAAGAAGGAGACCGGGTGTACTATCGGGATTTTTTTGATAAATTCCAGGTCAACATCGTGTCAAAAAACCGCACGGAATACAGCGACGCCATGAAGGATAAGGCAGTGATGGACCGCATATTGAGCGAAAGCCGCTCAGGAGGGCTTTCTGTCGATTACAGGATCAACAATCCGGAGAAAATGGGATTTGAATGGGTATCAGCCACCTTTTTTAAGGTGGAAACCGGACACGGGGAAGAACATTACCTTGTCTGCATTAAAAGAATATAGAAAAGGGCGGAAAAAGCGGGATGAAAGACGATGGCCAATTTTTTGATAAAAGTATGCTTTTTAATAAAAGCATGGAATATGAAACCGTGGAACTGGACGATGAGGATGGGAGCATCATAATCATTGACCAGACTCTTCTACCCGGGAAAATGGAGTTGATCCGGTTAAGGACGGCGCAGGAAATATGGGATGCCATTTATCTTCTAAGAGTGCGCGGCGCGCCGGCGATCGGAGTGACGGCGGCTTTCGGAATCTATCTTCTGGCAAAAGGAACGGATGCGGATCATTATGAGAGCTTTTACCGGGAATTCGTAAAGCAAAAGGATTATTTGAATTCGGCAAGGCCTACGGCGGTCAACCTGTCCTGGGCGCTGGAGCGGATGGAAAAAGTTTGCCGGGAGAATAAGGGCTGTGGGATAGATGAGATAAAAAGAGCTTTGAAGCAGGAGGCTCTTGCCATAAAGGAAGAGGATATATGGGTATGCAAAACCATTGGGGAATATGGCCTCAGTCTGGTGAAGCCAGGGGACGGGATATTGACCCATTGTAATGCCGGCCAGCTGGCTACCAGCAAATACGGGACAGCTACGGCGCCCATTTATCTTGGGCAGGAGAGAGGATATCATTTCCGGGTGTTTGCCGATGAGACGCGGCCGCTGCTGCAGGGAGCAAGGCTGACGGCTTATGAATTACAGGCTGCCGGCGTGGATGTAACGCTGATTTGCGACAATATGTCCGCCATGGTTATGAAAAATGGATGGATCAACGCCGTTTTCGTAGGCTGCGACAGGGTGGCGCTTAATGGGGATACCGCTAATAAGATAGGAACTTCGCTGGTGGCGATAGCGGCGAAACGGCATAACATTCCGTTTTATGTGTGCGCCCCTACGTCTACGATAGACAGAAACACAAAAACAGGCGGGGATATCCATATTGAGCAAAGACCGGAAGAAGAAGTAACCAGTATGTGGTATAAGGAACGGATGGCACCGGAAGGAGTCAAGGTATACAATCCGGCATTTGATGTGACAGACCATGATTTGATTACCGCAGTGGTTACCGAGTACGGCATTGCGAGAGCGCCTTATGAAAAGGCATTTCAGGAGATTTTTGAAAAAAAGGAAAAAGCTTCGGAGAACAGGGAATAAATAGGCGAAAGCCTTCGGAACCAGCACGGCCCGGCAAATGAAATTCAAATTTGCCGGGCCGTTTATATATTTTTTTATAATAGGAGACTACTTTGTTTTTTTGCTGTTCCGCTTAATGATATATAGTACTAAAAGCATCAATATGACTCCTGTAGGCAGGGAAATCCAGGCGCTTTGCGTAAAACCTGCCACGATATAGGTAACGAAGGAAACAGCTGCCGCCAGGACTGCGTAAGGAAGCTGCGTGGACACATGGTTGACATGGTTGCACTGCGCTCCTGCGGAAGCCATGATCGTCGTATCGGAGATGGGAGAACAGTGGTCTCCGCATACTGCGCCGGCCATACAGGCGGAAATGGAAATGATCATAAGCTGGGGATTGGATTCCGCAAATACGGCAACTACAATAGGGATAAGAATGCCGAAGGTACCCCAGGAAGTCCCCGTGGAAAAAGCGAGGAAACAGCCTACGAGAAAGATAATGGCCGGTAAAAAGTTCATCAAAGAACCTGCGCTCTGATTCATGATATCGGCGACAAATACGGCCGCCCCGAGACTGTCGGTCATAGCCTTTAACGTCCATGCAAAAGTAAGGATGAGGATCGCTGGAACCATTGCCTTAAAACCGTTGGGAAGGCATTCCATGCATTCCTGGAAGCTTAAAACCCTTCGGATCAAATAAATAATAATCGTAATAATGATAGCGCAGATGCTGCCGAGGGCGAGTCCTACCGATGCATCGGAGTTGGAAAAGGCAGCTACAAAGCCGGCGCCTTCAAAAAATCCACCGGTATAGATCATACCGATGACGCAGCATATGATCAGGGTGACGATGGGAATGAGAAGATCGGCCACTTTCCCCTTCGGATTGGCGGGGCCGGCTTCCTTTCCGGTATTTTTTTCACCCATGGAGAACAGGTCTCCTTTCAGAGCGTTGGCTTCATGGGATTTCATCGGCCCGAAGTCCACATTCATAAGGACGAGGGATACCATCATAAGAATGGTCAAAATAGCGTAAAAATTGTAAGGTATGGCACGGATAAATATGGAAAAGCCGTCCTCGCCTTCCACGAATCCGGATACGGCTGCCGCCCAGGAAGAGATCGGCGCGATAATGCAGACAGGAGCCGCCGTAGCATCGATCAGATAAGCCAGTTTCGCACGGGACACTTTGTGTTCATCCGTTACCGGCTTCATTACGCTGCCTACTGTCAGGCAGTTAAAATAATCGTCGATAAAAATAAGCACGCCGAGGGCGATGGTAGCAAGCTGCGCGCCGGCACGGGACTTGATTTTTTCCTTGGCAAAATGCCCGAAAGCAGCGGATCCTCCGGCCCGGTTCATCAGACTTACCATGGCTCCCAGTATGACGAGGAAAATAAGGATTCCTACATTGTAACTGTCGGAAAGCACGGCGGCAAAGCCGTCGTTAAAAATATGCGTGAGCGTGGTCTCGAAGGAAAATCCCGAATAAAACAGCCCGCCCACCAATATTCCGATAAAGAGGGAGCTGTAGACTTCCTTTGTGATAAGGGCCAGCACGATCGCCACGATCGGAGGAACGAGAGCCCAAAAAGTAGCATACATGGCAGGGATGTATTCCTCTCCGGCTTCCGCTGCAAATGCGGTAAGAGGTATAAGCGCCATGCAGAGCAATAAAAGTCCTGCTCCGTAATACAATTTTTTCTTTTGCGTTTTCATTTTATGTACCTCATTTCTTTTGAGTATGTATAATTATGTATAAATACAAAAGAATTCTATCACTAAATGGTATAAAAATGAAGTATTTTTTATATTTTTTCAAAAAATTCTATAAAGAGAGAATAAACAGGCCCTTACCGGAAAGGCAAGGGCCGTAAAAATATCATATGATTGCTAAAAACGATCGGAAATCCGGCATTAATATACCATAGCTTCTTCCTTGCCGGTCATAACGCGGATTGCGCCTTGTGCAAGAGCCAGAAGTTCATCTTCGCCAGGGTATACGGTAACCGGAGCGATAAACGCTGCACGTTCCTTCAAACCTTCTGTCACAGCTTTGTCATATGCGATGCCGCCGGTCATGATGATCTGATCCACTTTGCCTTTCAGAACACATGCCATGGAGCCGATATCTTTGGCAACCTGGAGGATAAATGCTTCGCGGATCTCCGCTGCTTTTTCATCACCATCATCCACCATCTTATCCACGTCGCGCATATCGTTGGTATTCAGGTAAGCGTTAAAACCGCCGTTTCCTACGAGCTTTTTATAAACTTCTTTTTCCGTATATTTTCCGGAGAAGCACATTTTGACCAATGCGCCGGTGGGAACGCCGCCCGCTCTTTCCGGGGAGAATGCTCCGTCACCGTCAACGGCATTGAATACGTCCACTACTTTGCCTTTTTCGTGAGCGCCTACGGAAACGCCTCCACCCATGTGAACAACGATCAGGTTCAGGGAGTCGTAAGAAACGCCTTTTTCATTGGCATAACGCTTTGCAACCGCTTTCTGGTTCAGCGCGTGGAAGATGCTGGCCCTGGGAAATTCGGGAACGCCGGAATATCTCGCGATAGGCATAAGCTCATCTACGACTACGGGATCTACGATATAAGAAGGTGCGCCGATGGAATCCCCGATTTCTTTTGCAAGGATGCCGCCCAGATTAGAAGCATGCTGTCCCTGGACGCCCACTTTCAAATCTTCCAGCAGATCGTCCGTAACGGGATAAGTGCCTCCTGCCACGGGTTTGAGCATGCCGCCGCGTCCGACGATGACATCGAGGGAGTTCATATCGAAATCTTTTTCCTTCATCAAATCCAGAATAATGTTTTTCCTGAAATCTTTCTGGTCTACGATAGAAGCATACCGGGCGATCTCTTCCGTAGAGTGTCTTAAGGTTTCTTCAAATAATAAAGTTTCGTCTTCGAATACGCCGATTTTTGTAGAAGTGGAACCCGGATTGATAATTAAACTTTTGATTGACATAGCCTATTCTCCTTTTTATATAATGAAATAATTTTATTTCAGGTATTCTGCTACAACTGCGCCAAGAGCGAGGGAATTTACCTTGACTTCCATGGAGTCCGAACGGGAAGTCAGGATAACAGGCGCTTTGGTTCCTGTTAAAATATTGCCGTTCTTTAAATTGGCGGTATGCACCATCGCTTTATAAACAAGATTGCCGGCGTGGATATCCGGGAAAAGAAGGATATCGGCGTCGCCCTGGATCGGCCTGTCGGTTGCGCCTTTATGTTTTGCCGCTTCCGCATCAATGGCAAGATCAAGGGAAAGAGGGCCGTCCACGATACAGTCGGTGATCTCCCCGTCTTTGTTCATGCGGGTGAGTTCCGCCGCTTCCACGGTGACGGGCATCTTCGGATTGACTACTTCCACAGCGGCGAGGGGAGCTACTTTCGGACATTCGATGCCGCAGGCTTTCGTGATTTCCAGTGTATTGTTAATGATATGTACTTTGTCTTCCAGAGTGGGATAAGGGATAAAAGCTACGTCCGTTAAAAACAGCAGATGATCGATGCCTTCCACGTCGAAAACGCATACATGGGATAAAGGTTTGCCCGTTCTAAGTCCGACTTCTTTGTCGAGGACGCTTTTTAAGAAATGTTTTGTGTCGATGAGGCCCTTCATATACATGTCGGCTTTGCCTTCATGAACCAGCTTAACCGCTGCAAGGGAAGCCTCGATATCGTCCTCTACGTTCACAATTTCAAAGTCGCTGATATCCACCTGGATGTCAGATGCAATGGCCTTGATTTTGGATTCATCCCCTACTAAGATAGCGTCTGCGATCTTCCTGTCTTTGGCCGTCCTTACAGCCTCCAGAACGGCGGAATCCTGCGCAACGGCAACGGAAACCTTTTTCATGGGGATTTCTTTTACCTTGGAAATTAAATCGTCAAAAGTTTTGCTCATTTGTCTGCACCTCGTACTCATGAATTTTTGTGTTTTACCTTACAATTAGGGTACAACTTTACTAATCGTTAAAATAATAACACTTCTTATAATTAAGGTCAAGGGGGGGAACACGACAAACGCATGAGTAAATAAATGATACGTTTGCCGCGGGCAATAACCGGGAACAGAGCCTTTGATTTCAGAATGCTACCATTGATTCCAGGTCATATAAATAACGGTAGTAAGGAAAAGAGTAATCCATATCAGAAGGCAGGTGGCGCGTCGGAATATGGATGCCTGTTTTTCGCAGGAAGGGCTGCCGGGGTTAGAACTGCGGACAGCCCTGCCGGTATCCGTGGAAGAACTGCCAGCCAGGCCGATAGAGATATAAACGAGGCAGATGACGATATAGCGGAAATCGCTGCTGCACGTATAGGGATATTTTAAGGAAAAAACAACAAAGCTTAATAAAACGGCCAAATAACCGGAAGCGAGAAAGAGAGCTTCACAGGCGGCTGAATGACGGCGTTGTTTTTTGGCGGAAATATATTTCCGGCATTGCGAAACGAGGAAAAGAACGGCCGAACAAAGGGCGGCAATGATGGCGAGAGGATATACGGCCTGGCAAAGAATAAGAGGCAGACCGGAAAGTTCCTGCGGATATACTTCTGTAAATAAAGAGGTCTGGAACATAATAACCCATGTGTTGTGGATGGCGTCGCCGCTTAAGGGATGGAAGGGAAAGGAAAAATGCCAGTCGGCGAATGCCGGAAGGCCAATTCTGTCCCAGATTCCATAATTTCCCGTATACATGACCGAAGCTTCTGTGGCTGAGGATATGCCGGGTTTGACATGAAAACGGATGAGGTTGCGGATGATCCAGGATAAACCGATTGATCCGGCAACGAGGGCGAACAACGCATAATTGCGGATGGACAGAAGAATGTCCCTGCGCTTTTCCGACCGGATGGTTCGGATAAAATCCAGCAGAAAAATAAGCCCTACAGGAAAGGCAATGACAGCGGTATTGATTTTGCAGAGCATGCCAAAACCTATGGAAAGGGCAATGAAAATCAGATTTTTAAGCGTTTTTTGCCTGATCCAGCAGAGGGAGGCATAGATACAACAGGCAAGAAGCAGGGTGGAAAGCATATCGTTATTGACGCTGCCGGACATGATCGTAAGGGCCGGATGAAAGGCGACAAGGAGCAGACCGGTATAAAAAGGCTTGCCATGCGCGCCCAGTTTCCTTAAAATAAGAAAGGTCAGGAGCATCAACAGGCCGGAATAGAGGAGGGGGAGAATCTGGAGATTTTCAAATGCCAGATCCTCAGGCATTCCGATTCCGGTCAGGAAGATCAGCCAAAGCCCGGATAACGCATAATGGAGGGGCGGATGGTAGTACGAAAAGAGCTGGTAAGGGTTCAGGTCGGGCAGCCGGCGGAATTTATAGATATATTCAATGTAGCCGATATGGCCGGGATTGATCTGGCTGGTGGCAATTCCCGTATAAACGCCTTCGTCATGCTGTCTGTCGTAAAGGCCCGACAGAAGGACATAACAGGAATGAAATAACATTCCTGAAAAAATAATGGCATATATGATTTTTTCTTCCGTCAATTTTCCTGCCCGGTGCAGAAAAAAGAGGGAAAAAGGAACTGCCGAAAAAAGCAGCAGACAGCCGTGCCATATAACATCCCGGGGAAGCCGGGAAAGCACGGGGATACCCTGGATCAGCGCAGATGCCAGGCAGAAAGTGAAGATAATAAGTAAGGTGGATTTTACATGTTTGCTTAATGGATTTGTCATAGGTATGGAACCCTTTCGTGAAATAATAACCTGCTTGCGCATCGGTATTATTTATTATAACATATTATTGACATTTTACGAACAAATCCTGCTCCGGCGGATGACGGCAGGCCAGACTTGGTTGATCTGCCGGGCAGATGAAATACATGGAATGAGGAGAGAAAACAGTGATGCAAAAAACTGGAGAGGCGCGGAGGGAGATGGGAAGAAAAAAAATAAAGAAGGGCTGGCCGGTATTTTGGATTATCCTTGGGGTGCTGGCGGCGGAGATTTTTATTTTTAATTTTTCCGCATGGAAGAGCCTGTTTTATAAGGAACGGGCGGTTTTTGAACAGATCGGCGTGGAAGGCGGGGTTGAAACAACGGAAGGATCAAGGGAATATGTGGTACCCGAGGGGATCTTGACTTTACACATTGCCGGAGTGGACAGGAAAATACATAATCTTTTCTTTGCCGTGGATTTTTCGGAAGAAGAAGGCATTCCTTATACGGTGACAATGACGGATGCGGGGAATTATTATCCCTATTCCCTGCCGGAGAGGATGCTGATGCCAGGAATCAGGAAAAGCTATTATACGAACGTCTATCCTTCCGGGAAAGCGGGAGAGGTAACGGTGCAATTTGCGGTGCCGGCAGGAAGCGTGGCGACGGTAAATGCAATCTGTGTCAATGCCCGTATTCCTTTTTTATTCAGCATAGGAAGAGTGGTTCTGTTGCTGGGCGCAGCATTTTTATTTTATCGGGCATCATGGAAGGAAAAAAGACAGCAGGAGGCGGAACGCTGTCTCGGAACGGCAAAACAGGCAATTATGATCGGAGGAACGGTTCTTCTGCTGACAGGGATGGCGTGGAAGCTGGCTCATGTAAATCCCATATGCATCGTGTCGCCCTGGCCCCATCACAAACAATATCAGGAATTGGCAGAAGCCATGGCAGAGGGACATTTTTATCTGGATTTCGAACCATCGGAAGGGCTTATCCAAGCGGAAAATCCCTACGATACAATCTATCTTCAGGCAAATGGCATCGATTACAGGGCGGATTATGCTTATTTTGAAGGAAAGTATTATGTTTATTTTGGCGTCGTACCGGAAATCTTGCTCTATTTACCTTACTACTTGCTGACGGGCGGGCATTTGTCTAATTATATTGCCGTCTTTCTGTTTTACAGCGGCTTTCTTCTGGCAGTATTCGCCCTGCTTTGGGAAATCGTGAAAAAATGGTTTCCGAAGACTCCTTTTTTCATTTATCTCATGATAAGCGTTCTTACCGTATGCGCGGGAAACTATTTGTTCGTAATTGCCAGACCGGATTTGTACGACACGCCGATTATGGCGGCCAATATGTTTACGGCAGCCGGGTTTTGGCTGTGGATCAGAGGAAAATATACGCTATCCGCAGGGAAGAGAAAGATATGTTATATTCTAGGTTCCCTGAGCATGGCCCTGGTGGCCGGATGCCGCCCGCAGATGCTTTTATTTTCATTTTTGGCCATCCCTCTTTTTTGGGAAGAAGTGATAGAAAAAAGGGAGCTGTTTGGTAAAAAAAATCTGTGGGATACGTTTTGCCTTTGCATTCCTTATGCCTTTGTAGCGGCAGGAATTATGTATTACAACGCGGCCAGATTCGGATCTCCGTTTGATTTCGGAGCGGCCTACAGTCTTACGAGCAATGATATGACGAAGCGGAGCTTTAATTTTTCACAGACATTGCTCGGGCTTTGGCATTATTTTTTCCGTCCGCCTGTAATTGGGAGCGATTTTCCTTATTTGGAAGGCGTTCAGATTGCATCCGGTTCTTATATGGGAAAATTAAATGCGGAATATACTTATGGAGGGTTGCTGGCAAGCAATGCGTTTTTGTGGCTCTTGCTATGGCTGGGAAGAGGCAGGGAACTGCTAAGGAAGAAGAGGATATATGGCATGGCATTGTCGGGGATTGTGGTATCGGCAGTTCTTGCCGTTGTGGATGTGACCGGAGCCGGAATCCTGCAAAGGTATATGGTGGATATGGTATGGGGCGTATGGTTCGCCGCCGTGCTTGTCTGCCTGGCGTTGACAGAAAAGGCGGCGGAGAAAGGCGCTATAAGGAAATGGACGGTCTGCCTGGCAGTCATATGTATTCTTCAGGCGTTTTATGGTTTGGGGGTGATCTTTGGAAATGGAGATCTGAGCGTGAATGTAAGAACATCTAATCCTGAATTGTATTATTGGCTGGAGGGGTTGATGAGGTTTTAAGGATCTACGATATATGAAGATTTTGGACTAAATGTCCAATCTTTTCTACCGTTTTTTCATTGACAATCAGGGAGCGGTAATGCTATTATAATTGAACAATATTCGTGAAAATGATAAATGACGTGAAACCTGTCGATCGGAATGCGATTTCCGATAGATAGGTTTTTTTGTCCCAAAACAGGGAGATACATTGCATCAAAAGAGGGAATTGAGACAGGAACAGAAGAGAATGAAGGAGAATATAGATGAAGAAAAAAAAGAGATTCATACGGATAACAGCCGTTTTGTTTGCAGCAGCGCTCGCCATGCCGGCCACATCTTATGCGAAAGAGGCAGAAAGGATATCGGGGAAGATCCATCATATACATACGGGAAGTCCTGAGGAGGGCGGAGGATGTTATGGTGAGGAAGTGAGGCACATTCACCAGGGGAGCGGGGAGAAAGGCGGAGAGTGTTTTCTCGCTCCGGTTTATCATGTCCACCGGGGAAACGAAAGAGGCGGAGAATGTTATCAAAAAGAGATAGTGCATGTTCACAGGGGAACGGAGGAAGCAGGGAAGGGTTGTTATGGAGAACCGGTTTATCACAAACATGAGGGAAGCGCTAATGCAAAGGGAGGATGTTATAGCCAGCCGGTCTATCATAAGCATACCGGAAGCACGGCGGGAAAAGGAGGATGCTATCATCAACCGGTCTATCATGTTCATACGGGGAGCCAGACAGCGAAGGGCGGTTGCTATGGCCAGCCGGTTTATCATGTCCATAGCGGAAATGCGTCATCAAAAGGTGGCTGTTACCAGAAAGCAGTTTATCATGTTCATGCGGGAAATGAAACCTCGGGCGGCGGTTGTTACGAGCCGGTAACCCACCAACATACGGATTCCTGTTATCGGGAAGAGGAATGTACTATGAAATATGAAGGGAATTTTCAGAAGGTGAGGGAAGAGAGCGGTTACTGCTATCATCATGGGAATACACTGGTCATGCATTTCAAGGGAATTTTCAGTCATATGGATTGTGGCATGGGAACGACGGAGGGAACCCATAGTACTTGCTGGACTTGCCAGCACATGAACAAAACGCATACTTATAGAAGAATCGTCTGCGGAAAAACGGATAAAACCGTAGAAAAATACAGACGTGTCTGTGGGAAAGAGACAAGTACCGTGGAATCGTGGGAGATTGGCTGCGGAAAAAATGGTTCCAGTGTGGAAAAATATGAATTGAACTGCGGAAAGAATGAAAAAACCGTAATTTCCTATGAGAAAAACTGCGGTAAGAATGAAAGTACTGTGGACAGCTATAAGACAGGCTGCGGGAAAACGGAAACATCGATAGAAAAATATAGATTAAACTGCGGAAAAACGCAGACAGATGTGGATGCTTATGCACTCAGCTGCGTAAAAGATGCAGAAACAATAGACGAGTATAATCTTTCCTGTGACAAGACGGAAGAAACGGTGGACAAGTATGCGCTTTCCTGCGAAAAGAGCGAGGATGAAAGTTATGCGGAATTTTTAGTGGTAAACCAGCATCCCGAATGGACGGGAAAAGACGTGGTTTTACAGGCGGCAGTTCATGATCCCGAGGGATTTCTTCAATTACCGGAAAGTCCCTTTTTGTGGAAGGGAAAAGAAGCGGAAGGCATATCGGCAGATGAAGTAAAAGTGAAAGAAAATGGGATATATTATGTGAGGCTTCTGGCAGAAAACGAGGATGTGGATAAAAAAGAATTGGTTTTATCCATAGAGGTCAGGAACATTGATGTGACGGCACCCGCGATAGAAGGGATCAGTTATTCGGGACAGGGAGAGAGAAAAAGCGATATGATTTACGTGACGGCAAAGGATGTTCAGCCGGATGGAAGTCCGGGAAGCGGCCTGGCTTCGGAAGCATATTCTTTTGACGGAGGAAAGAGCTGGCAGAAAGAAAACGGAATGGAATGGAAGGCAGGAGGAACCGTTTCTATTGCGGTCAGGGATCAATGCGGAAATGTGTCCGTGCAAAATATAGAAATAAAAGATATTGGAAATGAAGACAAAGACAGCGGGGAAGAAACCGAGGAAACGGAAAAGAAGGAAGAAGGAACGGAAGAAACCGAAAAGAAGGAGGAAGAAACGGAAGAGAGCGAAAAGAAAGAAGAAGAAACAGAAGGAACCGGGAAGAACGAAGAAAAGAAGGAAGAGACCGGGAAAAAAGAAGAAGGGGAAAAAGATAAGGAAGGAAATTCAGGAGGCAATCCGAACGGAAGTACAGGAGGAGATACGGGAAAAAACACGGGTTCCGAAAATAAGCAGAATGAAAATCAGGGCGCAGGGCTGGTGAAGATGGAAGAAGGGAACGAAGAGGATAAGCAACCGGACGAAAAAGAGCCGATGAAGAAAGGAAAAAGCAATTCCGAAAAAAAGAAGAAGACGGAAGGAAAAGAGAAATCGGAGGAAGAGGAGAAAGAAAACGGGACGGAAAAAACCGGAAAGCGCAAGATCAGGATACCGGATAAGAGAAAAACATATGAAAAAGAAACCGTTCAGGCCAAAGTGCCGGAAAATGCAGCCATGCCGGAAGAAGGAAGTCATATCCGAGTCGCAAAGCAAGCGGAAGCGGCGGGAAGGGTAGTCAAGGCGGTTACTTTTACCATAAGCGGTATTATGCTGGCATCGGGGATGCTGTATCTGATTTATTTGATGTTTCGGAGCATACAGGTTTACGATTGCGATGGGGAAGGAAAGGCCAGATATGCCGGCAGCTGTATTATGAAGAGAACCGGGGATGGCTTTGAAGTAAAAATTCCCGATATGATATGGGAACATTCCGCTACGGGGCAGTATAGTCTGCGGCCGGGCAGGACATTTGTAAAAAGGAATAAAGGGAAAGAACTGACAGTAATAGCCGGAGAACAGAGAGGATCGGTATGGATTGATCGGGAAATTCCGTTCAGGGTGACAATGCATGTATAAAATGCAAAAAAATGAATATTAATTCTTGATTTTCCATGATGAACATGATATGCTGACCTATAGCTAAATTGGGTGCTGGAAACAGCATTGTAAAATGGAATCAGGAGGATGATATTATGAAGAAGTTATTAGCGATAATGATGGCATCCGTATTATGCCTATTTCTTTTCACTGCGTGCGGAGGAAATTCCGAAGAAGCTTCCGGGGAGGCGGCTCCGGCAGAAGAGACAGCGAATGCCGGAAACGAAGAAGAGGCTGCGAACGAAGAAAGTGCGGAAGGCCAGGGCGCTTTGGACGACGGAGTGCTGAACGTGGGAACAAACGCGGAGTTTCCACCTTTTGAATATGTAAATGACAATGGGGAACCGGATGGCTTCGATATTGCCCTGATCAAAGCGATTGGCGAAAAGCTGGGCGTTGAAGTACAAGTGGAAAATATGGAATTCGATGCTCTGGTGGCTTCCATCGGGAGAAAAATCGATGTCGCTATCGCCGGCATGACGATTACGGAGGAGAGACAGAAGATGGTTGACTTCAGTAATCCATACTATATAGCGGTACAGTATGTGATCCTGCCGGAAGGCTCTGCGATCGCAACGGCGGATGACCTGAAAGGGAAAGCGATCGGCGTACAGCTCGGTACGACAGGGGATATTCTTGCGGAAGATATTGAAGGGGCAGAGGTTGCCCAGTATAATAAGGCATTGGATGCCGTAAACGACCTGATAAACGGAAGATTGGATTGCGTGATCGTGGATAAGAATCCGGCGTTGGTATTTGCATCCAAATTCGAAGGAAAAGTAACGGCGGTAGATGGGGAACAGTTTGGTTTTGAAACGGAGGAGTATGCAATCTCTTTACCGAAAGGTGATACCGAACTGGCTGACAAGATCAATGCAGCGTTGCAGGAGTTGATGGAAGACGGCACCTTTGATGCGCTTGTGGAAGAATACATCGAAGGCGGCGGCAAGTAACGGATTGCCGGGAAGAGTTGCGGCCTGTTATAAAAACGCAAATCAGATGAGGAAAACAGAGGATAGCGGGATATCCGCTATCCTTTTTCCAAGTGACGCTTGAGAGCGCGCGTGGACAAGAATGGATAGGATAAGAAAGGATGGCATGAGATGCAGGCATGGTTGGAAAGGGTGGCAGAGATGTTCGATGCCGCATTTATTAGCGGAGACCGGTGGAAATTGTACTTGCAGGGGCTGGGAGTGACTTTGCAGATTGCGGCGTTTGCCGCAATATTGGGCATGATTATCGGTACGATTCTGGCGTTTATGAAACTGTCGGTAAGAAGAAACGGGAAAAAGACAATATTGGCGGTGATTGCCAATATCTACATAGATGTTATCCGGGGAACGCCTTCCGTACTTCAGCTGATGATCATGTGGTTTATCATATTTTACAGCGCTAAAAACCGGGTGGCGGTAGCGGTTCTTTCCTTCGGGATTAACAGCGGCGCTTATGTGGCGGAAATCGTGCGTGCGGGTATACTGGCGGTAGATAAGGGCCAGATGGAAGCGGGGCGTTCGCTTGGGTTGTCCAGAACACAGACAATGGTCTCCATTATTATTCCACAGGCAGTAAAAAATGTCCTTCCTCCTATCGGAAATGAATTTATCGTGCTGTTAAAAGAAACGGCGATTGTAGGTTACGTGAGCCTGACGGATCTGACAAGGGTGGCAAACCAAATCGCATCCAGGACATACGAACCGTTTATGCCATTGATCGGAGCGGCCGTTATCTATTTTGTAGTAATAAAAATACTGACAATCTTGCTGGAAAGGTTTGAAAGGAGGCTTCGTAAAAGTGATAATCGTTAAAGAACTACATAAAACATTTGAAAATAATCATGTCTTGCGGGGAGTAAATTATCATGTACAACAGGGAGAAAAAATTGTTGTGATCGGCCCTTCCGGTTCGGGAAAAAGTACATTTTTACGTTGTTTGAATCTGTTGGAAGTACCTACCAGCGGGGAGATCTGGTTTGACGGCGTGAATATCACCGACCCGAAAACGGATATCGACAAGGTGCGGGAACATATGGGAATGGTATTTCAGAATTTCAATTTGTTTAACAACCTGACGATCATGCAGAATATTACGTTGGCTCCGGTAAAGCTGAAAATCATGGAGAAAGAGGAAGCCGGAGAAAATGCGTTAAAGCTGCTCGAGCGGGTGGGACTTCGGGAAAAAGCGGACGCTTACCCGAGCCAGCTCTCCGGCGGGCAGAAGCAGAGAGTCGCTATTGTCCGTTCTTTGGCTATGAACCCGCGCGTTATGCTGTTTGACGAGCCTACTTCCGCACTGGATCCCGAGATGGTGGGAGAAGTCCTTGCTGTTATGAAAGGACTGGCAGAAAGCGGTATGACAATGGTAGTCGTGACCCACGAAATGGGATTTGCCAGAGAAGTAGGAACAAAAGTGCTGTTTATGGACGAAGGAGTCATCATGGAGGAAAATACGCCGCAGGAATTTTTCAGCCATCCAAAGAGCCAAAGGCTTCAGGACTTTTTGTCCAAAGTATTATAGGAAGGATTCCCTTGTCTTTCAGGGCTTCTAATAAATGGAAGCAGCAGATAAAGGGGCATCGTATATGCCAGGGAGTAGGCATAACGGAATTCCGAGGAGACAGGCGTCGCGACCAGCAAGGTCAGGATAACAGCCAGTCCGGGCAGGAACAGGATGAACCGCTGGTACTGCTTTTTGGCAAAAACGACAGCGATACAGCCGGTCAAAGTCCAGAACATAGCTCCCATGCTGAAAAGAAGTCCGTAAAGCGGGAGCATATCTCCCAGTTTTTGCAGGATTTCTTTTGTTTTTACGATAAAAGGGCCGCCGATCAGGGGATGGCTTGTAACGCCCGTTTCATTGGCGATAATGCCGTCGATATCCCCAACAGTGTATGCAACATCGGGATACCAGTAACCGATCGTCTGGTCGATGTATGCCCGTATATAAGTGGACGGATACCGGAGGCCGAGGGATAACCAGAGTTTCAAATATTCTCCCTTGTGTTCCGTCAGATAGCCGGGATCTCCGGCCCGTACCAGTTCTTTCATATTGTCGGCAAAACCGGGAGCGTACAATTCCTTAATATAGGTAGTATCTATGACTTTGTGGATGCTTTCCCATTCTTCTTCCGTCAACTCCTTATCTTCACAAATAACCCTTGCCGTCTGCTGCAAAGGAATACAGATGGATTCCACAAAGTCGGGCTGTACGACATGAAAGGCGTTCATTACCGGGATTTTTACGACCAGCGCTATGAACAGAATCACAAGATGCAACGGCAGCATTTGGATAAGATGCCGGCGAAAAGCATATAACAGGAAGGGCAGGGAAAATAAAAAAGCATACCATCCGTTGGTGCGGAAGAGGCATATCATGATCCCGGAAAGGATATAGATAATGCGGGAGGAAAGCTGCCCGGAATGAAAAAAGAACAACCGGGCAAGAGCCGTGGTAAAAAGCAGGACGGAACCGGAAAACATGACGTCTTTCCATACGGTAACGGCAAAAACTGCATGATAGGGAACGAGAGCATAAAAAGCGGTGATAAAATAACAAATATTGTTTTTAACGCCCAGCTTTAAGAGCGTGGCAATCAGCCAGGATACGCAGGCCGACAGAAAGCACATTTGGAATAAGGTAAAAAAAGCGAGGGCGGCGTTTTGATTTCCGGTCAGGAAAAATCCAAAGGAATAAAGCGCCTTTAAAACCATGGTATGAGCCCATGGATGGTGGTTGTTATATGGGATCATGGCAAGAACCTGTTCCAGCTGATTGACGCTGTCAGGAGTCATAATGGCAGGATATTCGTAGAGAAAATAAGGGAGCCAGCCGAGCAGACAGGCAAAAAAGCAAAAAAGCGGAATGTGCTTGACTTGTTTGGGATTTTCTGTCAAAGTATAAGGAACTAAAAGGATGAGCAGCAGAGAAAACGAATGGAAAATAAGAAAAAAGAACCCTATGCTGCAAACGGCCAAAATTACCAGCCTAAAAAGCCTGTGGTCGAGCCCGGCCGTTAAGGAAAGAGATTCGGCCAGAAGAAACAGAAGGGTAAAAGAGAAGGAAACAGCCAGGGCAACAGCGGTGGTATGCCTTGTATAGATTTCCTTTCGTTTTTCTTCGAGTTGTGAAATATATTTAAAATAAAGAAAGAACGTGATAAACAGTATAGGAGTCAGGATACTTCTGGAGGAAAGGCCGCAGGTACGGCAGACAGCCCAAAGCGAAAAAAAACTCTGGACGAGAAGGACAGGGATAACAAATTTTTTACTGTATGGGAAAGCGAACATAAATACCTCCGTGGAAAATTCTGAATTATATTTAAAAAATAATAGTATTTTTAATCATTAATGATATCATATAATGAATTGCGCAGAAGCGCAAGTATGTCATCGACCGGACAGCCGGAGGAGGAAAAGGATATGATTACTGTAAGCTTATGTATGATTGTAAAAGACGAAGAAGAAACTTTGGGAAGATGCCTGTCCTGCCTTTCGGATTTGGTGGATGAGATCATTATTGTAGATACGGGTTCGACGGATCGGACAAAAGAAATAGCTGCGGAATATACGGGGAAAATATATGATTTCCAGTGGGTGGATGATTTTTCGGCTGCCAGGAATTTTGCGTTCTCAAAAGCGTCCGGGGATTATATTTATTCTGCCGATGCGGATGAAATTCTGGATGAGGTAAACAGGGAAAGATTCCGGGTATTAAAAGAAAATATGATTCCAGAAGTGGAGATTGTCCAGATGTATTATACGAATCAGTTAAAGTTCCGTACGGTATATAACTACGATAAGGAATACCGGCCTAAGCTGTTTAAACGGTTAAGAAATTTTACATGGATCGATCCGGTTCATGAAACGATAAGGACGGCCCCGGTGGTTTTTGACAGCGACATTGAAATTATCCATGAACAGACGGAAAACCACGCAAAAAGAGATTTGGAAGCCTTGCACAGAGCTGCGGTGAGAGACGGTGTGCTGTCACAGAGATTGTTTGATATGTATGCGCGGGAGTTGTATTTGGCCGGGGACGAAGAAGACCTGAACAATGCGGAAGGTTTTTTTGAAAATATATGCAATGGCGGGACGGGCAGCAGCGAAGAATTAAAAACTGCCCTCTGCATTATGGTGCGAATAGAAAGGAAGCTGGGGAATATATCTAAGTTTTTCAAATATGCGGCAAAAGCGATTGCGGTAGGCGGCGTTTCGGAATTGTGCCTGGAATTGGGAGACCACTATATGGAGTTGGAAGATTATGAGGAAGCTTCCATATGGTTCTATAATGCGGCGTATGAGACGGAGAGTATTTTTGACGCCGGAAGCAGAGGCGGCAAGGCACTGAGGCGGATGGCGGAATGCTGCAGAAAGCTGGGAGCGCCGGAAAAAGCGGAACATTACGAGAAGAGTGCCGAAGAATGGGAGGACAAAGCGGCGATGGGCTGAACATCTGGCAGCGGTTTTTGACAGATAAATAAGAAGTGCAGAAATGAGGAGAAGATTGAAAATTGAAAATTTTCAATCCCAAGTTTGTGTCTGCGCGGCATCCACAAACTTGAAAGCCAGGCTGGCTTTGCGCAATAAAGCCGCGCAGAAATGGAGTAAAAAATGAACTGGGAAGATAATATCCGAAGAGTAATTCCATATATTCCGGGGGAACAGCCAAAAGACCGGAACGTGATAAAGCTGAATACGAATGAATGTCCTTACCCTCCGGCTCCCGGCGTGAGAAAAAAGGCGGAAGATTTTGATTATGAAAGGCTGCGCCTGTATCCTGATACGGAAGCGGGAGAGCTGGCGGAGGCTCTCTGCCAATATTATCATATTGGGAAAGAACAGTTGTTTATCGGCGTGGGAAGCGATGATGTGCTGGCAATGGCATTCCTTGCTTTTTTTCATTCGGGGAAACCTGTTTTTTTCCCGGATATTACTTATTCATTTTACGATGTCTGGGCAGAATTGTATCGTATTCCCTATGAGCAGAAAAAGCTGGATGAGGATTTTCGTATCGTAAAAGAAGATTATATGGCGGAGAATGGCGGGATCATTATTCCGAATCCCAATGCGCCTACCGGCATCCTGGAGCGGACGGAGATGATCGAAGAGATCGTGGCGGGCAATCCGGGCAGTATCGTGATCATTGACGAGGCTTATGTGGATTTTGGAGGGGAAAGCTGCCGGAAACTGATCGATAAATATGAGAACCTCTTAGTTGTGCAGACTTTTTCCAAATCAAGGGCGATGGCCGGGCTGCGCATTGGTTTTGCCATGGGGGGAGAAAAACTGATTCGTTATTTGAAAGATGTTAAGTTTTCTTTCAATTCTTATACAATGAATATGCTTTCCGTAGAATTGGGAACGGAAGCGGTAAGAGATGAGGAATATTTCAGAGGCACCGTAAGAAAGATTATAGCCACAAGGGAACGGGTGAAAAAGGAATTGGCGGATATGGGATTTACTTTCCCTGATTCCAAAGGCAATTTCATATTTGCTTCCCACAGGGATATTCCGGCGAAGCGGATATTTGAGGAATTGAAACGGCAAGGCGTTTATGTCCGTTATTGGGAGAAGCCGAGGATTGATAATTATCTGAGGATTACGATAGGGACGGATGAGGAGATGGATATTTTTATCCGCCATTTGAGGAGTATTATGAAAAAAGGGCCGGCATAAGGCGGCGGAGAGAAAGGAAAGGTTGTTAAGATGATTAAAAATGTTTTAAAAGGAATTGTAATCGGACTGGCGAATGTAATCCCTGGCGTCAGCGGGGGTACTATGATGGTATCCATGGGAATTTATGATAAGCTGATCCATTGTATCACGCATTTATTTTCGGAGTTGAAGAAAAGCATACAGTTTTTGCTTCCCATCTTTATCGGTATCGGCATAGCGGTAGTGGTCGTGCCTTTCGGCATTGAATTTTTATTTGCACAGTATCCCTTCCAGACAAATCTTTTGTTTATCGGCTTGATCATCGGCGGACTTCCTGCGGTGTGGAAAAAAGTGAAAGGAAATTCCGTAAAAGTGGGGCATATCCTATCCTGTCTCGTTTTTTTTGCATTGGTGGCCGGGCTGGCATTGGTAGGGGAGACGGAAGGAAATGCGGCGGATCTGTCTTTTAGCCTTGGTTCCGTTATCAAATTATTTGGCATCGGCGTGATCACATCCGCGACGATGGTAATTCCCGGCGTCAGCGGTTCCATGGTGCTGCTTTTGCTCGGATATTACCACCCGGTGCTGGAAACGATTACAAATTTTATCAAAGCGGTTCTGGCATTTGACATGAATGGAATCCTTGCGGGCATCGGAGTGCTTCTGCCTTTCGGCATTGGTGTGGTAGCGGGAATTTTTGTCATTGCAAAGATTATAGAGGTTATTTTTGAGAAATTTCCGCTGTATGCGTATTGGGCGATTATCGGGCTGATCGTTTCTTCGCCGGTGGCGATTCTGCTTGTCAGCGGGATGGGAACAATTACAATTGTATCGATTCTGACGGGAATCGTTTCCCTTGCGGTTGGTTTTGTAATCGCTATGAAGTTAGGCGACTAAATATGGCAGGAGGCGGTATGGAAGCATATACGGATTTTGCAAGTGTATATGATATTTTTATGGATGATACCCCTTATGAGGAATGGGCTTCCTATATCATGGATTTGCTGGAGGAATACGGAGTTGCGGAGGGGGATCTGCCGGAAGCGGAATCAGCGCGCCAGAAAGCGCTGGCCGTGGAGCGGAATGTAGTGGTAGATCTGGGCTGCGGGACGGGAACGCTGACGGAACTGCTGGCGGACAGAGGCTGCGATATGATCGGTATCGATGCTTCCCAGGAAATGTTGAATATCGCCCTGGAGAAGAGAGAAAAATCGGGAAAAGAAATCTTATATTTGTGCCAGGACATGAGGGAGCTGGAGCTGTATGGAACGGCGGGGGCAGTGATCAGCGTCTGCGACTCTTTGAACTACCTTCTGGAAGAGGAGGAAATGCTCCGGGTATTTCGGCTGGTAAATAATTATCTTTATCCGGGCGGAGTCTTTCTTTTTGATTTTAATACGGTTTATAAATATGAAACGGTGATCGGCGATTCCGTGATTGCGGAAAGCAGAGAGGATTGCAGTTTCATTTGGGAAAATTATTACGATGCGGAGGGGCAGATCAATGAATATGATCTGACTATTTTTGTAAAGACAGGAAATCAGGACGGGGAAGATATATTCCGCCGTTTTACGGAAACTCATTACCAAAGAGGGTATACGCTGGAAGAGATGCGAGGCATGGTGGAAAAAGCGGGGATGGAGTTTGTCAGGGCGGAAGACGCGGATACCCACGGAGAAGTAAGGGAAGAAAGCGAACGGATCTATGTGATTGCCCGGGAGTGCGGAAAGGACAGAAAATGAAAAGCAGGGATTATATGGTAAGAGCGACCGCTGCGGATGCGCAGATACGGGCTTTTGCCGCGACGACAAAAAATCTTGTGGAAGAAATGAGAAGCCTTCATAATACAAGTCCGGTAGTGAGCGCGGCTCTTGGCCGGCTGTTGACGGGAGGGGCTATGATGGGGGCCATGATGAAGGGGGAGAACGATCTGCTGACCCTTCAGATCAAAGGCGACGGGCCGATAGGCGGCATGACGGTAACGGCGGACGCACATGGAAATGTAAAGGGATATGCCAACGAAGCACAGGTCATCCTGCCCGCAAACGCCGCTGGCAAGCTGGATGTGGGAAGCGCCGTGGGAAAAGGGATTTTGCGCGTTGTAAAAGATATGGGATTAAAGGAGCCTTATGTGGGGCAGACTATATTGCAGACAGGGGAGATCGCGGAGGATCTCACCTATTATTTTGCGGTTTCGGAACAGACGCCTTCTTCCGTGGGATTAGGGGTTTTCATGGAAAAAAATAATACGGTAAAACAGGCGGGGGGATTTATCTTGCAGCTTATGCCGTATGCCGAAGAATCGGTTATTGCGAGGCTGGAAGACAATCTCCGCCAATTTCCGTCGGTAACGGCGGCGCTGGAAGCGGGAAAAAATCCGGAACAGATGCTGGAGGCCTTGCTGGACGGCCTTCCTATGGAGATCGTGGATACCATGGACGTGCAATATTGTTGCGACTGCTCCAAACAAAGGGTGGAACGGGCCATGATCAGTTTGGGAAAAAAAGAACTGGAGGAAATGATAGCCGAGGGAAAAGAAGTGGAGGCGGGCTGTCAATTCTGCAACCAAAAATATAAGTTTACGGTGGAAGAACTGGAAAGGCTTATTTTATAACCGGAAAAGGGCAGCGGTTGGAAATTCTCAGATCATAGAAAGGTATGGTTTACCATCATGAAACATGGATTTGTAAAAACGGCGGCAGTGACGCCGAAGATCAGAGTAGCGGATACGGTATATAATACAGAGAAGATCATTCTTGGAATAGAGGAGGCGGCCGGGAACGGGGCAAAGATCATCGTTTTTCCGGAGCTGTGCATCACCGGATATACATGCGCTGACCTGTTTTTGCAGGAGTTGCTTCTTCGAAAAGCGGAGGAGGGGCTTTTTGCCATAGCGGAGCATACGAGGGGGATCGATGCTCTTATTTTTGTTGGTCTTCCCGTAAGAAGGGAAAATAAACTTTATAATGTGGCAGCGGCTTTGTACCGGGGCGGGATTCTGGGATTTATTCCAAAGGCAAATATTCCTGCCTATGGGGAGTTTTATGAGAGCCGGCATTTTACGGAAGGAAACAGGGAGCCGGCGGTATATACTGTGAAAAGGGGCGGAGAGGAAGAAAAAATACTGTTCGGAACGAACCTGTTATTTGATATAGAATGTATTCGGGGATTGAAGGTAGGCTGTGAGATCTGTGAAGATATATGGGTGGCGGACTCGCCGGCGAATGCCCATGCGAAAGCCGGGGCTGCGGTAATCGTGAATTTGTCCGCTTCCAATGAGACGGTGGGAAAGGACGAATACCGGGAAATGCTCGTGAAATCTTCCAGCGCAAGGAATATTGCTGGTTACATTTATGCTAGTGCCGGAGAGGGGGAGTCGTCCCAGGATCTGGTGTTTGGCGGCCATAATATCATTGCGGAGAACGGGACGGTTCTTGCCCAGTCCAAAAAGTTCGGAAGCCAGATCGTCTATGGGGACATCGATATTCACCGGATATGCCATGAGAGGCGCAGGATGACTACCTACAGGCAGGAAGGGGAGGAACGGTATTGGACGGTAAAGGTTCCCATGAAAGAGGAAAAAACGGAAATAACGAGAACATTTGGCTGTATGCCCTTTGTGCCGGAAGAGAAAGAGAAGAGGGACAGACGGTGCGAAGAGATTCTTTCGATCCAGTCATGGGGACTGAGGAAGCGTTATGAGCATACGGGTTGTAAAAAGGCGGTGGTAGGTATTTCCGGCGGTTTGGATTCCACGCTGGCGCTGCTCGTAACGGTGCGCGCTTTTGATATGCTGGCTATCGGACGGGAGAATATCGTATCGGTGACAATGCCCTGCTTCGGAACGACGGACCGGACTTACGAAAATGCATGCAAGATGGCAAAGTCGTTGGGAACCAGTCTGCGGGAGGTCAATATAAAAGGGGCGGTCACCCGGCATTTTGAAGATATCGGACAGGACATGGATAAGCATGACATTACTTACGAGAACGGACAGGCGAGGGAGCGCACGCAGGTGCTGATGGACATTGCCAACCAGGAGAGTGCCCTTGTGGTGGGAACCGGGGATATGTCGGAGCTGGCTCTCGGGTGGGCGACTTATAACGGCGATCATATGTCCATGTACGGAGTCAATGCAGGAGTTCCGAAGACGCTGGTAAGGCATTTGGTACAATATTATGCGGACGCCTGCGGAAAAGAGGAATTGAGGGCAGTGCTGGTGGATGTATTGGATACCCCTGTCAGCCCGGAACTGCTTCCCCCTGTGGATGGAGCGATCGCGCAGAAAACGGAGGATTTGGTGGGACCTTACGAGCTTCATGATTTTTTCCTTTACTATATGCTCCGGTGCGGATTTGAACCGGAAAAGTTATATCGCATCGCCTGTATGTCTTTTGCAGGTCAATACGATAAGAAAGTGGTTTTAAAATGGCAGAAGACTTTTTACCGGAGGTTTTTCGCGCAGCAGTTTAAACGTTCCTGTCTGCCGGACGGGCCGAAGGTGGGAAGCGTCGCCCTGTCGCCCAGAGGAGATCTGCGCATGCCTTCCGACGCCTGTGGGCGCGTATGGCTGGAAGAATTGGAAAAAATCGATGGGGCGGGGACGAAGGAATGAGATAGTTCCGGTATTTGAAAGGGAAGTGTTAAAAAAAGTTGGCCAAGGGCCAACTTTTTTTATGGCTGCTCCGCAGTATTGCCAATCGCCGCAGCTTCCGCTTTTTTCAGGGATGCTTTGATAGCGTCTAAAAGCACCATAGAAGTATATTTGTTATCATCGGAATAGGTTATGCCGTCTAAGGATTGGTTTTCGCATATCTGGGATGCGAGGTCTTCAAATGCCGGTTCGATCAACGGATACATGGCAGATACGGCCTCATCCAGATTGACAATACGGATACTGTTAATGTTCGCTTCATCTACCGTAACTTCAATATCCACTATATTGTCGTTCAGAACAAGAGAAGTCGTATAGACACCGGGCATATAAGAGTTCGCCGGTCGCACGGTGTCGGTGTCTTTATCCTTGTTCTTTGGGAGGAACATGATGATAAGCAGTATAATGAAGAGTATCCCAAGAACGGCAAAGATGCCGGTATATATCAATTCTTTCAGATGAAGCACAACGATTTTTGTTTTGGAACTCATAGCAATATTCCCGCCTGTTTTCTTTTTACTATCATATTAAAACGGGGGGGATTTTATACCTAAATTTGTGGGTTTCCTGCCGGGCATGGGAGGAAGGGCATATGGAAACCAGCATGGCGGGAAGGGAGCGACGGGGACTTTCCCGCCATGCTGGTTTCCATACGCCCTCAAAAACGGATTTCCACGAAAATACGCTACAATGGTTGAATATCGGATATAAATCTGCTACAATAAACAGTGGATTTTTGTAAACGAAGGAATTTTACAGGAAAATGGCGGCGGAGTGAGAAAGAGGGCTGCCGGTTCAATCAGTGGATAACATAGGAGTTTGAGGATGAATATTGTAAATAAGGTTTTTGGAACTCACAGCGAGAGGGAATTGAAGCGGATCAACGATACGGTGGATAAGATCGAGTCTTTGAGGCCTTCTATGATGGAACTGTCGGATGAACAGCTGAGGGAGAAAACGAAGGAGTATAAAAAACGGCTACAGGAAGGGGAGTCTTTGGACGATTTGCTGCCGGAGGCATATGCGACGGTGAGAGAGGCGGCACGGCGCGTATTGAATATGGAGCATTACAGGGTGCAGCTGATCGGCGGCATTATTCTTCATCAGGGCCGTATCGCGGAGATGAAGACCGGTGAAGGAAAGACGCTGGTGTCAACGCTGCCGGCCTATTTGAATGCACTGGAAGGAAAAGGCGTGCATGTGGTAACGGTCAACGACTATCTGGCAAAGCGAGATGCGGAATGGATGGGCCAGGTGCATGAGTTCCTGGGACTTAAGGTCGGCGTGGTGTTGAACGACATGAAATCCGACGAGCGAAGGGAACAGTATAATTGTGATATTACCTATGTGACCAATAATGAACTCGGGTTTGATTATCTGAGGGATAACATGGTGATTTATAAAGAATTGCTCGTGCTGCGGGAGCTGCACTATGCGATTATCGACGAGGTGGACTCGGTATTGGTGGACGAGGCGAGGACGCCGCTGATTATTTCCGGGCAGAGCGGAAAGTCCACGAAGCTGTATGAAGCCTGTGATATTCTGGCAAGACAGTTAAAGCGGGGGGCGGATATGGAGGCCCTTACGAAGATGGACGCCATTATGGGCGTGGAACGGGAAGAAACGGGAGATTTTATCGTTAATGAAAAGGATAAAATTGTCAACTTGACGGCGGAAGGCGTGGCAAAGGTGGAGAGATTCTTCCAGATTGAAAATCTGGCGGATCCGGAAAATCTGGAGATCCAGCATAATATCAATCTGGCGCTGCGGGCTCATAATCTGATGTTCAGAGATCAGGACTATGTGGTGAAGGACGAGCAGGTTCTGATCGTGGACGAGTTTACAGGGCGCATTATGCCGGGACGGCGTTATTCGGACGGTCTTCATCAGGCGATTGAGGCAAAGGAACATGTGAAGGTAAAGAGAGAGAGCAAAACGCTGGCGACGATTACTTTCCAGAATTTCTTTAATAAATTTGATAAAAAGGCCGGAATGACCGGTACTGCATTGACGGAGGAAAAAGAATTCCGCGATATTTACGGGATGGATGTTATTGAGATTCCCACCAATATGCCTGTGGTCAGAAAGGATTTGCAGGATGCGGTTTATAAAACGAGGAAGGAAAAGCTTCACGCGATCGTGGAAGCGGTAAAAGAGGCGCATGCCAAAGGGCAGCCGGTGCTGGTAGGTACGATTACGATTGAGGCGTCGGAGGAAATCAGCCGTATGCTGACAAAAAACGGCATCGTCCATAAGGTGCTGAATGCCAAGTTCCATGAGCTGGAGGCGGAGATCGTTGCGGATGCGGGCGTTCATGGGGCGGTTACCATCGCTACTAACATGGCTGGGCGTGGTACGGATATTAAGCTGGACGACGAAGCAAGGGCAGCGGGCGGCCTGAAGATCATCGGTACGGAGCGGCATGAGTCCAGGCGTATTGATAATCAGCTCCGCGGGCGAAGCGGACGCCAGGGTGATCCCGGTGAATCGAAGTTCTATATTTCCCTGGAAGATGATCTAATGCGCCTGTTTGGTTCGGAGCGGCTCATCGGCATGTTTAACGCGCTGGGAATACCGGAAAATCAGGAGATCGAACACAAATCGCTGACAAAAGCCATCGAGTCGGCGCAGAAAAAGATAGAAAATAACAACTTTGGCATTCGTAAGAATCTGCTGGAATACGATCAGGTGATGAATGAGCAGAGGGAGATTATTTACGAAGAGAGAAGGCAGGTTTTGAGCGGCCAGAGCATGAGAGACTCCATTTTCAAAATGATTACGGACATCGCGGAAAATGCCGTGGATATCAGCATCAGCGACGATGTGGATATCGATGACTGGGACTTTGGCGAGCTGAATACGCTTTTGCTGCCGACGATACCGCTGCGCCCGGTGAATACGGGCCGCGTATTAAAGCCGAAGAAGAATAGCCTGAAGCAGCAGTTGAAGGAAGAGGCGGTGAAGCTGTATGAAACGAAAGAGGCGGAATTCCCCAATCCTGAGGCAATGCGTGAAATCGAGAGGGTGATCCTCCTGAAAGTGATCGACCGGAAATGGATGGATCATATCGACGATATGGATCAGCTGCGCCAGGGCGTGGGCCTACAGGCATACGGGCAGAGGGATCCTTTGGTGGAATATAAGTTGAGCGGCTATGAAATGTTCGATGAAATGACCCAGAATATTAAAGAAGAAACGGTAAGGCTTTTATTCCATGTACGTATCGAGCAGAAAGTGGAAAGAGAGCAGGTTGCAAAAGTGACCGGAACCAACAAGGACGATTCGCTGCCAAAGGGGCCGGTTAAGAGAGAAGCGGAAAAGGTATATCCGAACTCGCCCTGCCCTTGCGGAAGCGGTAAAAAATATAAACAGTGCTGTGGTAAGAAATAACGTGGGAAGTACTTCTTGGCGAAACAGCATGATATAATTTAAAAAAATAAGAAGAAAGTGTGGTGAACGTTAAGTGGTAGAATTGGATCAGATGAAAACAGAATTGCAGACCTATGAAAGTCCGCTTGCGGAAGTGAGGGATTCACTTTGACTTAGCAAATAAGTCAAGGCGTGTGGAAGAGTTGGAAAGGGAGATGGAGGCTCCCGGTTTTTGGGATGATCCGGAGATATCCAACCGTAAAATGAAGGAACTGAAAAACCTGAAAGATACGGTAGATACCATGCGGGGGCTGGAGAGCCAGTATGGGGATATCAAAGATCTGATCGAAATGAGTTATGAGGAAGAAGACGCGGAGATGGCGGCGGAGATCCGTTCCGAGCTGGATTCGTTTGTTTCCGTATTTGAAGCAATCCGTATCAGTACGCTGTTATCCGGGGAATATGATAAGGATAATGCGATTCTTAAACTGAATGCCGGTGCCGGCGGGACGGAAAGCTGTGACTGGTGCAGCATGCTTTACCGTATGTATACAAGGTGGGCGGAGCGGAAAGGCTTTTCGATTGAAGTGCTGGATTATCTGGACGGCGATGAGGCGGGTATCAAATCGGTGACGTTTCAGGTAAACGGGGAGAATGCCTATGGGTACCTGAAATCGGAGAAAGGAGTACACCGCCTGGTGCGCATTTCGCCGTTTAACGCCCAGGGAAAGAGACAGACTTCTTTCGTATCTTTGGACGTTATGCCCGATATCGAGGAAGATATGGATGTGGATATCAATGAAGACGATCTGCGCATCGATACTTACCGAAGTAGCGGCGCGGGCGGACAGCATATCAACAAAACATCCTCGGCGATCAGGATCACCCATCTGCCTACCGGGATCGTGGTGCAGTGCCAGAATGAGCGCTCCCAGTTCCAGAATAAGGATAAGGCGATGCAGATGCTGAAAGCAAAGCTGTATTTGCTAAAAAAGGAAGAAAATGCGGAGAAGCTTTCGGATATCCGCGGGGAAGTGAAGGAGATCGGATGGGGGAACCAGATCCGTTCTTATGTATTGCAGCCCTACACGATGGTGAAGGATCACAGGACGGGCGAAGAGTCCGGCAATGCGGATGCGGTATTGGATGGGGCGCTGGATTCGTTTATCAATGCTTATTTGAAATGGATAAGTATTGGCGGGAAGATGGCGGAAGAATAAAGGGGAAAGGAAACGATCATGTTTAAGAGCATGGTCGTTTCCTTTTATTGTGTGCCGAGCATGGCGCTAATCTTACTGGTGAAAGTCCAGTCACGGG